>OGZT01000347.1_pt1 | contig 37584 bp, 22 predicted proteins | sample 1576891 | NCBI WGS metagenome assembly OGZT01 (sample SAMEA3541521, study PRJEB24748) | human gut metagenome | biome: human gut; feature: human-associated habitat; material: faeces | place: China | collected 2012 | reverse complement strand
TGACGACTAACGATTGATTTTTCCCCAATCTTTGCTTTAATATATTTTTAGTAGTTCCTATCTGTTTCTGTTGATATAAGTCTTTAAGCTTATAGATATTTTTATCGTTGAAACTTATTTCTTTGTTAAATAACTCATCCTTGATTGAATGTTTCGACCAGTCAAAAGAGAAATCGATACCATCCTGAGAATGATTAAAAAAGCAAACAGCCCATTCTCCATTAATCATAGGTTTGACCCATATTTCGACTTTTCCTTCTGTGGTATATTTAAAGCCCTGTATTCCTAAAGAATCCTGATTAATCGCAATGATATCTTCATTTGTGAGAATTTGCAATGTTTCCTTAGAGATATCCCTTAAATCATTCCCTAAAATAAGAGGAGAATTAAGTATAGCCCACAAAGCGAAATGAGTTTGCTCTTCATATAATGAAAAAGCGCCATTGCCAACCTCCAGCATATCCATATCATTCCAATGTCCGGGCCCTGAAACTTTCCGCAACATCTCTTGATCTCTCATATTGAGAATATTAATAGCCCCCCAGGAAGAATATGTTCCATGATTATGTTCACATTCGAAACAATTATATATATCGCCCGTAGTACGCCAACTATGACCTATGACCGGAGCCCATTTCCAAGGTTCATTATCTCCCCATTCGCATATACTTAAAAAGATAGGACGTCCGGCAGCATATAAAGCATCTCGCATGGTAGTATATGCCTCCGCTGCATTCATATTGCCAGTATCACACCAATCGTATTTTAAATAATCGACTCCCCATTCGGCATATTTCATAGCATCCTGATATTCATGTCCCCTGCTTCCGGGATACCCTGCACAGGTTTTTGCTCCTGCACAATTATATAAACCGAACTTCAATCCTTTGGAATGTACATAATCGGCAACAATTTTAATTCCATTCGGGAACTTTTCAGGATGAGGAACAAGGTTTCCCAGCGAATCACGGTGCATATCCATCCAACCGTCGTCTAATAATATATAGTTATATCCGGCATCTTTAAGCCCGGAACCAACCATTGCATCAGCCATTTCTTTTACCATTTGCTCATTTATATTTGTAGCAAATTTATTCCAGCTATTCCATCCCATCTGAGGAGTTTTAGCCAGATTATCAAACTTCTGAGCAAATATACCCATAGACCATACAATAAATACGGCAACCCAAAGTTTCTGTTTCATTATCCGTTACTTTAATTGATCTGAAAATTCTTTAATTACTTTTATAGTGGAGTCTGTGTTAAAAACGGAATTTAAACCTTGCTCTTCCTGTGACGGATCACCGACATAGTCATCCCAAGGTTTCCAGAACTCATGTTGCGGACGGCCGAATCCACCCCAGGCCCAGAAATTGCATCCGGCAAATACCCCGTTGGCTTTAGACGATTTCACCAACTGTTGGAATATATTCCGGTAATACTTGTCTCTGGCTGTAGTAGGATCATCCAATGTATACTTGTGATTATCGCGGGGAAAACCAAATTCTTCCAAAACAATAGGTTTATTTAATTTTTGTGCAATACGGATATGTTCCGACATATATTGATCGGTATTTACAATTCCGGCATCTACCGATTTAGGAATATCCGAAATATCTATCCAACTCCAGTTTTTAGGCCAGATATGCATTGTCAGATAATCGATATTTTTATCTGCATGAATCTCTTCGAATAACGCCGAATCCATTTCACATCCCCATATTCCTTCCGAACCTATAGAGACCAGATGATTGGAATCTAACGATTTAATAAGAGATGCAGCTTCTTTAATCCATTTGGTAAACGCAGGTTTGGCAGCATCACTAAATACACGGGGCTCATTACCTATCTGCCATGACATTATAGTGGGATCATCGGTGTATTTTTTGCCTGTATATCGATTACTTCTCGACAAAACCGCTTTTATATGGTTGTTAAAAAGAGTGTGACAACTATCACATTCAGCATACTGGGCTACATATTTAACAAAGACAGGCCAATCATGTACCCCTTTATCAGGAACATCTCCTTTACCCGCCCAATTCAGGTATTGCCCATATCCTCCACTCCATTCCCAGCTGTTATTCAAAAACAATACAGCACGCATATCTCTTTTATGCATTTCTACAAGCAGGTAATCTAATCCATCAAAAATAGTATCGTTGTAAACACCCGGTTCGAGTTGTAGTGTCGGCATTACTTTTACTGCTTGACCTGCATACCCATCTGCTCCAACTAATACTCTCAGATTGTTAATTCCATTTTCTTTCAGAAAATCAAGTTCTTTAATCAAACGGTCTCTATTACCTCCTTGTCCGGTAGATCCAAGTATAGCACCATACCAGAAATTAGTCCCGATAAAATAATAAGGCTTATCTCCAATCTCAAATTGACCGCCTTTTTGTTTCACAAAATTCTCTGAAAATGAAGGAGATTCTGTCTTTTTATTTTGCGTACAAGAAAATATTAATAATGCCGAAATAGCGAAAAGTATCAGTTTTTTCATTATTTAATCGATTTTATATATGGTGGTTTATTATTAGTTTTAGCGTCATTAATGGTATGAGATATTTTCCAATAAATCTATTTTAGCTGAAGGTGTCACAGGGCTAAATAATTTATTCAAAGAGCTTATATCTAGTTTTGATTGCGGATTAAAAGCTCCTGACTTCATATAATTAATCATAGAGTAATACAATTGTCTTACCTCTGGTTTATCCATCGCGACCTTTAAATCAGACATGCAAATCAGTAAACTTCCTTTTTCTACCTTAAATTCAAAAACCAGCCCGAGTTTATGATTTCTCTCCACATTATCTATAACCTGCACTATCGGCCGATATGTCGCCGGCATTTTATCCATAATTAATGGATAACTGTTTTTGATAATCGGAAACCATTGCCAACTAGTATGAAACTCGCTAGGAAAATCTTTAAAAATCGGATGCTTCGGATTTGTCAATATTCCTAATGTACCGGGAGATACGGGTTTATGAATATTTTCGCAGATAGTTTTAAACATACGGTAATTCCAGTAGTCAGTCTGAAATAAACCACCTACCGTAGAACCCACATATTCTTTCCGATCAGGAAACCACAAAACCCGTCCTCCCTGTTTCAGTCTACTGATTACAGCTACATCTAGCTTTGTAGTCACGACAATATCATCCGGAATATCAACATCTGCTTTTTCGGGATAAATCCATAAAGGATATGTATTCTTATACTCTGTATCTGAGATACGTAGACTTAGTATTACTTTTTGAGCAATTGAAGCAAAAGATAACTTTGCTCGGATCTCACCTAAATCTAAGAGCCCCTGTTTATCAGAAGATATATCAATAGAACCTTCTTTCAGACTCTGTCCTTTTTCACTACTTAAACTCCACTGTATTTTTTTCCCTTTCAGAGAGCTTTCAGAGTAGTTGGCCACTTTCACGATTCCTTTGAGAGACTCATTGCTAGTCCAACAAAATTTTTCAGTTATAAACAGAGGAACTACAGGAGCACTAAATTCTCTCCATTCTTCGGGAGTCACTAGTCCTTTATTATCCATAAAAGCATCCAAAACACCCACAAAAGCAGATCCTTGTCCCGGATAATCCTGTAAATCGAGTAACTGAAAACCTCCAAAACCGGGAGTCCTCAGATCCATCTCAATATCAGCCTTATAAAGCTGTACCGTCCATTTTCCGGATGCTTTGAAAAAGTCATCAGCCTGATCGAGCATACCAGCATTTTCCAATCTCTTCTTAAACACCTCAAAATTGCGAGGCTTGAGTACCCCTGTGTATTTTTTCATTTCTTTATAATCAGGATAGACCTGAAACTGACCCGTTTCATGACTAATAACCGGGACGGTACATCCTTCGATTGCTTTTGTGAAATTCATCTCGGAGTTTGGATAGGAATGATTAATATATCCTCCATCATACGCATCGGCAAAAGAAAATGATCCTCGAACATGTGTAATAAAAGGAGCATCATCACTTGCACCTCCGATACGACATGTCACCAGAAAATCTTCACCCGGAATTTGCCCCTTATATCCTAAGAAATTATTGGCTCCGAAAGCATATAAGTGCCTATTGCTGTCTATCGACCTGAAAGTACTGATCAAATCATCCATAGCCTCCTGATCTCCAAAAAGTTCGTTACCCAAAGCAAACATTACAAAAGACGCATGATTACCAAATTCATTTTGAATATTTATACCTTCTTTGGACAGGAATGAAATCAGCCTGCCGTCATTTTTATCCATAGTACCCCAGAACGGCAACTCCGGCTGAAGATATATACCTTCTATATCGGCAGCTTCGAAACATGCTTTTGGCGGGCACCACGAATGGAACCTATAATGATTAATACCATATTGCTTGGCTGTCTGAAAATATTTACGCCATGTTTCAACATCCATTGCAACATGAGCAGTCAAAGGAAATACACAAGCATCGTGCTTTCCTCGGAGGAATGTAATATTACCATTGACTGAAAACTGAGTACCTTTTGTTGTAAAATCACGAAGTCCGAAGTTCACCGATTGGGAATCAAAAATTTTATCTCCGGCTAATGTAATATCCAAATGATATAAAGCCGGATGAAATTCACTCCATAACAGAGCATCTTTCCCTAGATTATATACTATGTCTACTTCATTCTTAGACAAGTCCAAAGCTTGCTTCAAGGGCTCAACCGTCCTTTTCTCGACTGAATTCCATACCTGACCAGCTAGTTCTATTTCTGCATTTTGTATATTTTGCGGATCTGAAAATTTGATTTTAACCAATACCGTTTTGTTCTTTGCATCCGGATATACCTGAACATCTTTTATATGAAATGTATTGGCTGCCTCCAAATACATGTCTCCGATAATACCATTCCAATTCGTTTGTGTAGATTCGGTATAAGCATGTGAATTAGATATTATCTGAGGAGGTACGGACTCTCCATTATCAACCATAATTGCAATATCATGGGCTCCGGGAGATAAATATGCAGTGAGGTCATATATCTGGCTTGTCGAAACATTATCGTTTGCTCCTATCTCTTTACCATCAACCCATAATTTTGTAGGTTTTGTACGCTCAAGTACCATTCGGATATTCTTTCGATCCCACCCATCCGGTATTTGAACCGACCTCTTATACCAGACCTTCCCTGTATAGACATATTCTCGAGACAAATGGGTTGTTTCGTCCATTTTTGTATTTAAGATACCTTTTTTATTTGTATCCAAAGTTCCCGGCAAACTCACAGAATCAGAGAAATTCTGAATATACCAACGATCTTTAACACCCTCGTTTAAAGAATCGATTCTAAATTCCCATCTTCCCTGCAAATCAATTCGGTCACGTACATATAATTTTTTATCCTGATTACAGGAAACACAGACAATGCAAAGTACCAACAAAAATATTAGGTTGTATTTTTTCATTTCTTAGCCAAAAGCAAACATTAAACAATAAACTTTGAAAGGTTCTGAGTCTACACAATTCTATATACAGAAAGACCTGCTACAAAAATAGGCATGTATACTCAATATAAGCAGTACTATATTATCCAATAATAATACTTATCAGATAACCTGTTTCTTTTTCCTGAAGTTTTCCCTGAACTCTTTTGGTGAACATCCTTTTTTCTTTTTGAATATGCGGTTAAAATTCGAAAGATTATTAAATCCGCTTTCGTAGCATATTTCTGAAATAGTCATCATGGTATCGAGAAGCATACGGGAAGCCTGTCCAAGGCGAATATCAATTATATAATCAGAGAGTCCTCTGCCCGTTCTCAGTTTAAAAAAGCGGCTAAAGCCGGCAGAAGTCATGCCTATAAGTCCAGCCAAATAGGGAAGCCTGATTTCTTCTTTATAATTCTCATTTATATATTTTTGAATCTTCTGCAAACGAAGGCTATCAGAGTACGTATCCATTTTGGCATAAGAAGAACTTGACAAAACTTTCGATTCATCCGTAAACAGAGAAAGCTCATGCAGAATAGAGAGAAAATTTATTACAGCATAAAAACCATTATGCTGAAGAGACAATTGGTCTAATAATTGGTATACCTTCAATATTGCGGCCATCGGGAAAGAAAGTCCGCGTTGTGCCTTTTCGAGCATAATCCGGATAGATTCAAACTGATTCTTATCTATAAAATTGGAGAAAAATAAATCGTCGGAAAACTGAATAGTTATTTCCCTTATATCTTTTGATTCACAGATATTTTGTTCCCAAACATGCTCCAAATCCTTACTTGCTATCAATATAAGGTCATAATCTCCTATAATTTCCATAGAATCACCAACGATTCGTTTTACACCTCTTGCATTAGCGACAAAGTTCAATTCGAATTCGGCATGAGAATGAATAGGATATGTAAATTCGGATTTATGCCTGTCTGCGATATAAAAGCAATCTTTTTCTGACAATGGGGTAACTTCTGTTATAGCAGCTAAACTTGAGCTCATAAAATATAAGATTATATGGTTAACATTATATCATCCGAAGTTATATTGTTCCCCTGAACAAAGCTTTTAAATTTGTACCACAAACTTTAAGAAATGTACCAATCCATTGCTAAACTGCCATTATTCTTTCTTTTCCTGCTTATTCTTAATGTATACGCTTGGTGATACACCCCAATATGAGTTAAAGCTGCTACTAAAATAGGACAAGGAGTTATAGCCTACTCCGTATGCAACTTCAGAAATAGATAAAGTACTATTTTCCAACAAGTAAGCAGCCTGCTTCATTCGTACAGATCTAATCAATTCGACCGGACTCTGACCTATAAGAGTTTTCATCTTGCGATGCAGATTTGTACGGCTCATATTCAGATCCCGAGCCATTTCCTCGACTGACAGATCTGTTTTTGATATATTATCCCGTATATAACTGATACTATTTTGCAACAATACTTCATCGGCATTAGTAACATCAAGCTCATGCGGTTCGAGATTTATCATCCTTATAAACCGTTCCTGCATTTTTTTCCTAATATCCAATAATTTCTTTACTCGTATCTTCAAATAATCCAAACGAAAAGGCTTTACGATATAACTATCCGCTCCGGTTTCCAGACCTTCGAGTTTTTGTTCAATCTCCCCATTTGCAGTAAGCAAGATAACCGGAACATGGCATGTATCGATATTCTCCTTCACAATACGAGTAAACTCAATACCATCCATCTCAGGCATCATAACATCCGTTATAATTAGATCGGGATGTATAGCCCTGAGCTTCGCCAATGCTTCTCGTCCATTGGTTACATCTTCTATCTGATATTGATCTTGTAATTCGTGCCGGATATACATACGCATATCCACCTCATCTTCCACTAATAAAATCAGAGGTTTACTCTTTGTGTCTAACGACTCTTCTTTCAGCATATCCTCATCTGCTATATTTTCGGATTTCACCTGTTCCCGCTCTATATCAGAGGGAGTCCATTCAATCGGGTTACATTCATCCGGATTGAAATGATCATGTCCGGCAAGAATTCGAATCATAAAACAGCTTCCTTTTCCGAGTTCACTATCAACAGATACAGATCCATGATGCAATTCTACGATTGTCTTAACCAGATGCAGACCGATTCCGGTTCCCTCTCCTTTAGAATATTCTCCTTGATAAAAACGATCAAATAAATAGGGCTGTTCTGTTTTATCGATTCCGCTACCATTATCAGTAATTGATAAAATGACATTGTTATCAGGCTTCTTATAAATAGATATATGTATCTTACCACTATCTTCAGTGTACTTTATCCCGTTCGATAACAGATTATATAGACATTTCTCAAGTAAATCCGGATCATACCACACCTCTATATCCTTACTATTGTAGTCAAGTGAAAGTGAAATATTTTTACGATGAACCACATCTGAAAAAATCCCTATAAAATCCTGAACAAACCCAATCAGATTTATAGGACGCACCTTTATTTCTATCTTATTGTTTTCAGCTTTCCTCAAGTCTAATATCTGATTAATTAACCTTAACAGGCGATTTGCATTACGCAGCATCATTTTCAATATATGTGCACGTTCTTTATCTGTTTCGGACTGATGTATCTCTTGCAAAGGCGCAATAATAAGAGTCAATGGAGTTCGAAACTCATGACTGATATTCGTAAAAAACTGCATCTTGTTGCGCGACAATTCTTCTTGCTCTTTAGCCCTCAACCGTTCCATTTCGAGTTCATTTTTGTCTTTCATTCGCACATAACTAATCCACATAATACCACCTAAAACCAATAATCCCAACATTACATAACCAGCTTTTGCCCACCATGTCAACCAAAAAGGAGGTAAAACTTCAATCAATAATGTCGTTACATTCTTGTCTTTCTGGTTAGAAATATTACTGGCATAAACATGAAAAATATATTTACCCGGGGATAAATTGGCATAAGAGACACTCTGTTGCGTATGAGGATATGCAACCCATTGCTTGTCGACTCCTTCCATAAAGCACATATAATAAACTGAAGACGGGTATTTGATATCAGGAGACGCAAAACGTAAAGTGAAACTATTTTCGGAATATCGGAGAGTAATAGCTTCTGTATACTCCAAAGCATTCTGTAATATAATATGTTTTTTATAAGGTTTTCCTACAAATATTGGTTCATTAAATATTTCAAGATTAGTAATATACACATTCGGAGCATATCCTTTTCCCAAATTCAATTTATCAGGGTGAAACGCATAACAGCCGTCTCCCGCACCAAAAAAGATTTCTCTATCGGGACTAATATAATAAGATGAGCGAATAAAATTTGTACCACCCAAATCATTATTGCTCAAGAAATACTGTATTTCCTGTAACTTCGGGGCATAACAAATAATACCTTCATTTGTACTTAGCCAAAGTTGATCCTTGTATGGTACAATACTATTTATCACAAGATCGCGAAAACGTTCGGATAAACTATAACTCTGAAAACTATCGGTCTGCGGATTATATCTATACAATCCTGAAGTTGTACCTAGCCAGATTGTACCATCTTTATCTTGATTTATACTATAAATAGTAAGATTATTAACAGATGTTCCATTTTCATAACCTCTAAATTTTCCCGAAGCAATATCCAGCCGACAAATACCGGCATGAGTACCCACCCACAATGTACGGTCGTTCTGAAGAAACAAACATGTTACATTATCTAATACAAGTCCTTCATTATCGGCCGCTGAATAGTTCGTGAAAGTTTCAGTCTCCCTGTCAAAATAGCTGATACCTCCGCCATCGGTGCCAAGCCACAAGTTATGCTTATCATCTTCAACAATACACTTCACATAATTATCAGAAACCGAATTTTTACCGTCGATATGCTGGTACGACACAAATTTGCCGGATGTATTATCAAAACGGCATAATCCACCGATGTAAGTTCCAGCCCAAATAATCCCTTTACTGTCTTTAAATACTGAAACAACAGCATCATCTGGTAAAGACTTACTATCAGATGCATCATGCCGGTAATGTGTATATTTGCCGGTAAAAAGGTTAAGCATATTTAATCCTCCCCCATCCGTCGCAAACCAGATGTTACCTTTATTATCTTTAGTAATACCGGCAATTTGACCATAGCTTAACGAATTTGAATTGTCGAAACTACGTTTATAATTGACAAAACCGTCGGGTTCCTTTGGCAGGTAACAAATCCCGTCGTTATACATCCCAACCCAAAGATTTCCATAAAAATCTTCGAGTATACAGTGCATCTTACTACTATTAATATCACTCATGAGAGATGAAATAGCCGGATGTTTTAAAACTTTGTTATCTAATGGATCAATATAATATAACCCTTTACCTTCTGTTCCTATTACAACTGTCCCATCTTTCATTTGCTCCACAGCAAAGGTGGTCACTTCTAAATTTGTCTTTGTGAAAGAATAATCTTTCGGATTGAGTATATATAAGCCCATTCCTAATGTAGCTAAAGCAATATTTCCATTCTTCAATTCGCAGACCCTTAATATAGAATTGGTTGGTAAACTCTTATTTACGGTATTAAGATACCTAAACGAGTCTTGTTTAGGATTGTAAATAGTTATACCCTGATCGAAAGAGGTAAACCAAATATTCCCATCTCTATCTTCCATAATATCCCTAACAGATTTACTTGAAATCTTACCCCCATCGGATAACGATTTATACAAGATACTCTTCTTATTTATAAGCGAATATTTTAGAACACCCTGATTATAGATGCTGAACCAAACATTTTTTTTTGAATCTTCGACAATCCGGAGAAACGAGTTTTTGATCATCATTTCTTTAGATTGTCCCAAAGTTACCTGTGTAAAATGATCTTTCTGCCGATTGTAGCACTGTAATCCCATCATCGTACCAACCCAAAGATTACCTTCTGAATCCGAGAAAACCGACTTTACATTATTATTAGATAGAGAGAATATATCCCCGTCAATTCGCTTATATCTCGAAAAATGATACCCATCGTATTTATTCAACCCATCTTCCGTTCCAATCCAGATGATGCCTTTATGATCCTGCACAATAGAATTTACCTTTGTACTGGTCAGACCTTGTTGTGTGCCTATCTTTTTAGGATACTGATATTGTGGAATTTTTGTATAAATAAAATCAGAAAACACAAATAATAAGACTACTATACATAGTATTTTTTTCTTCATGACCACGGTTATCAATGATGTTCTTCAATTTTAAGGAAAACGACTTATCAAAAGTATACAATTATAGTCTTGTCTGAAATAATAACAATCAACAATGCCGTAAGTTACTCAAAATATCAAATACATTTATGAAGACAAGAACAATATATATAGTTTGAACTCATTGGTATTATCTTCCGCCTTTCTACTTTTTTAATACCGAGTACTATCTACTACCCAACATGAAAATCTTAATTCTATCTTAATTCAGTAATACCCTTATAATGTTGTCGGTAATCTCAGAATCTATATACTTCAATTCGGAGGATAATTCATATTATTTATTAATATTTTATATATATTTGAAAAACACAAACTTTACAACCAATGAGATTAAAAAAAAATCGTAAAGACGTATGTATTATTGCGTTTCTTCTCGGATTAATAATTATTGTGATGATTGCTTTATTTATGGATTAAGAATCATTGAAACATAAGAACAATTCGGATCTGATTTGTTAAGAGTATAGCCAGAATCCTAAAAGAGTAGATCAGTTCGTTAATTAAAAATAAAACCTTTTCTATTACGTGAAAAAACGAATAATTTTGAAATAGAATATCTATATCAATATCTAATGGGGTTCAAAGTTTTAATTGTAGAGGATGATAGTACGTTTGGCATAATTCTTAAAAAATGGTTTAGTAAGAATGGGTTCGATGTGCTAGTCTGTCCGACTATATATGAAGCGAAAAAAGAGCTTTCGTCAGCTGATTTTAAACTGATTATTACAGATTTAAAACTTCCTGATGGAGATGGTATAATGTTGCTGACCTGGATAAAAGAAAAGGGAATTAATGCTCCAGTGATTATCATTACAGGATACGGGGACGTTCAGAGTGCTGTGGCTGCAATAAAACTGGGAGCCTATGATTATATCGAAAAGCCCCTGAATCCCGAGATATTTAAATCTAAGATAGACGATGCTTTAAAGCAAAAAACTCCGACTTTACCTAAAAAAGACTTTACCACAACAAATATAGTATACGGAACAAGTGAACGGTCTAAGCAAATGTATGACCATATAAAACTGGTTGCACCAACACATCTTTCGGTATTGATAAGAGGCGAAAGTGGAACAGGTAAGGAATCTGCTGCAAAATTGATCCACGATCACAGCCGAAGAAAGAATGCTCCGTTTATAGCTGTCGATTGCGGTAGTTTATCAAAAGATTTGGCTCCAAGTGAATTATTCGGCCATCTAAAAGGGGCTTTCACATCTGCCATTGCTGATAAAAAAGGAGTTTTTGAGCAAGCAGAAGGAGGTACTGTTTTTTTAGATGAAGTTGGAAACTTATCTTACGATGTGCAAGTACAATTATTACGGGCAATACAAGAGCTGAAAGTTCGCCCTGTTGGATCGGCTACAGATATAAAAGTCGATGTGAGAATGATTGTTGCTACTAATGAAAATTTAGAGGCTGCGATTCTGGATGGACGTTTTCGTGAAGATTTGTATCACCGGTTAAATGAATTTACACTTCAAATCCCCCCTTTACGGGAACGAAGTGATGATATCTTACTTTTCGTAAATAGTTTTCTGGCCGATGCCAATAACGAATTAGAACGAAATGTAGAACGCTTCTCACCTGAAAGTATATCTATTCTGAAAGAGTATCATTGGCCGGGAAACTTACGTGAATTGAAGAATGTTATACGCCGGACAGTTCTCTTCACGAAAGGTACTGAAATTACACCTGATCTTTTGCCCGATTTTATGCGGGTTCCATTACAAATGGAAAAGGTATCATTAGACATTCCGGATGAACGGGAGCAAATAGAAAAAGCACTGAAAATAACTAAAGGTAATAAAAGCAAAGCTGCCATTTTGCTAAATATAGATCGTAAAACACTTTATAATAAGATGCACCAATATGGGATGAAGATCTAATTGGTTTTCAAATACATTTTTACCTGAGATATTATTTGTTCTGCGTATTCTATCACTTCCAGAACATCGTCTTCCCAATGAGCATATGACTTTATCTTCTGAAACCGTATTGAATCTATCTTCGTTAAAATATCAATTTTATCAGTTGCTCCGATTTGCTTAAACATCGTTAACATTTTATGTCCTGCAAACTGAGCTATTTCAAAGTTATCGTTAAAAACTGCGTTTCTAAGCTTTTCTATATTTTCGGTTGTAGAATCAATAAAGGATATCAAAACTTCATGCAGCGCATTCTTATCATCACTCAGCAAACTGTATAAGTTATCATAATTGAGGGGCAAGTTGTCTTTTCCTCCAAATAGATGTTTTAAATCATCTATTGATACCGGTTTTTTCAGATAGGAACTGAATCCTATTCTTTTTAGTTCTTGTTCCGAAATATCTTCTCGCGCTGTAATTATGGTCACCGGAATATCGGTTCCGCTTTGTAGAATATCCCGCAGAACATCTATACCCGTAAACTGTACCATTTCCATATCAGTAATCACGTTGTCATATTTATTAATGAATGGTATTATCGCCTCAAAATCTTTAATATTATTACAGCTGTCGGTTGTGTGTCCTAATTTGGATAACATATTACAGATAATCGTCAGATAAGGAATATCATCATCTATCACAAGTATATTAATAGGATGGAACTCCTTTTTGATCAGGGATTCTTGTGCCGGGATTATTATTTCTGTGCTGGTTCCTTTTCCCTGCTGGGAAGTAACTTTAATATTTCCTTTCAATAGATCAACTAAACCTTTTACTACAAATAATCCCAGACCTGACCCTTCGGATAAGTGAGAGTTTTCTTCAACTCTACTGAATGCTTTAAATATATTATCGGATTGGTCTTTAGTAAATCCTACGCCTGAATCCTGAATATTGCAGTATAATTTATTATTTGAATATTTAACTTCGAAACGAATTGATCCCTCAATAGTGTATTTTACTGAATTAGATAGAATATTTATTAGTATTTGCTTGATCTTTAGGGGATCGGAGTTTATTTCTAATGCCCTGTTTATATCGAAAGAATACAGTAATGCAAGATTCTTCTTTCGGGTAAGAGGTATGAACATTTCAACCGTTTCATTGCATAAGTCATACAGGTTAAAACTTCTGCTGGATATATTTGACTTACCTTGTTCTATACTCGAGAACTCCAGTAGATTATTAAGCAGACTAAGTATATGTTTTCCAGAGTCCTTTATTATACGTATCTCCTGTGATTGCAGTTCTTTTTCGGTCTCTTTAAGTTCGAGAACTCCAAGGATCGAATTAAGCGGGGTTTTTATATCATGAGAGACGGACAGTAATAATTTATGGCGGCTCTCCATAAGCTGCTTAATCTTTGTATTTGCCTGCTCGATATTCTTTCGGAGTTTGTAACCTTTATTGACATCACTTATAATGAGTAGAATAAAGATGAATATTAAGATTAGAGAAACAATACTGCTTACAATCGAGTAGGTATTATTCTGCCTGATTAGTTGCTCGCTTTGCTGTATTTCATCAAGTCTTTTCTGCACAGTCTGACTATATAATTCGATAAGTAAGGTTGTAATCTCCGATGATATAGCCTGATCTGAAACAACCAAACTATTCAGATTCTTTTCAATAGATATTATTCTCTGAACGTAATCTTCTTTTGCTTTTTCTGCGATTTCGCTGACTTCTGATACCATTTGAAGCGTATCGCTTTTGGGTATTGTAAGTGTATCTAATTTAGAGGTCGCAATTGTAGTGATCGTATCAGCTTCTTTTCCGGACGAAAACAATCCTGATAATTTTTTCCAGAATCCTTTTTTCTGGGCAGGATATATTATTGTATCCTGCATTGTTGATGTAACCAATACAGTGTCTCTCTTAATAACAGGATCTACATTTTCTAAAAAATCATTAATGGATTCTATCGGATTCTTATTACCGAATTGTTTGTTCAGATTTGCTACAACCTTACCTTTTTTTATTAAAAGAGCATTGATTTGTTGCAGTTTTTCATTTTGTGAAGGGTTTATATTTTTTAAAGAATCAATAAGTTGCTCCACTATAAGTATATTCTCTTTGAATCGATTATAATGTTTTGTTCTCTTTGTTGATATGTATAAGTTTACTTCAGACTGAGAAGTGTTTACTACCCTTATTAGCTTATTAGTATATGAAAGTTCCCTGTGGTACTGTTCTATGTTTTTTTTCTGATCATCTATATCATCTCTTAATCTATAGATGTAGATAATCATTCCTCCACAAATAATAGCGACTATTATATAGATTAATATGGCTTTTACCCGTATGTTTTTTTCGAGAGTTTCCGACATTATTATTCGTATTTCTTTTTTGAGTTGTATGATATAAGACAAACAAAGAAAACATTCATTTGGTTTTCTACAGTCACGACTGTGGAAAAATTCCACAACTCTACAACTGCAGAATAATAGACAATTGACATAAACAGTTTATTATAAAGCAATTGACAAACAACCATTATTTACATTTTCTTTTGGTATGACTATTGTGTATTCTTTTATGTGACAGAGTTTGTATACCATATTTTAGTTTGTAATAATTTAAAATTTAGAAACGATGAAAACAGTAAAAACAATGATGTTGGCCATTGCGATAGTTTGTGGAACATCAGCTTTTGGAAGTGTAAATAGTGTGTTAGGTGAGAATAATGCTGTTGTTGCTATTGGTCAGGCTACAGATGACGGATACACAGATGTGAAATTTGCAGATCTAAATGAAAAGGTGCAAACCACTATTAGGGGATATGTGGAGTCTTCTGACGTCACTGCTCTTGCATATAATGCAGAGAAGAAGTTGACGAAAGTGACTTTATCGTCAAAATCTGATCAAAGTACTAAGGTTGTTATCCTTGATGATGAAGGTAAGGAGTATGTAGAATCCTCTGCCGAATAAATAAATCTTTCATACATCAGACAACTTTAGAGGAGATAAGGAAATGCTGTGAAGTATTTCCTTATCTTTTTGTAGAGATAGCTTGAATCCTGCTATCTATCAGAACCTTTTTTATAAACTAATTGTTCAAGGTGTAAGTATTAATATTAGATCATTGAAATAGGAATAGCTCATATTAGCTACCTTTACCTTTGAATTTTAAAATCTTCATATATAAATTGAAATAATGAAAATTTTTAAATATTTCTGGATACTGCTTTTCTTCTATTTTATTTTTGTTCATCCAGCTATAATTTATTATGGTACAGATTTTCGCAATGTCAATTTAAGCAGAGTTGATCCGAAAGAATCATTCGTCTATCTGGCTCTAAGCGTTGCTCTGTGGTCTTTCATTTTTGGTTTTAGTTTTTATTTACTTATGAAATATTCTTTCATTAAACAAAAAAACATAAGTCAAATTATAAGAAACGGAGTGAGGCTGCCTGCCCGGATTATTGAAGTAAGACCTCTAAAATCGTTTAATAAAAAAATAGAGTTGAAGACAATCTCACTTGAATTTGATAATCTGGAAGGTGAAAGAGTCTGGCAAAAAATAGATATAAACGACTCCAGACCTCAAGAAAAGCGCTTTGAGATGGGAAAAACTCTGTATTTAAGAGTCGATGAAAATTTAAAAAGGTCACCGTTCTTTGTCCTCGAAGATATCCGAACAAAAATTAACCCTATTCCATATATTATTTGGATCGTTTTTCTTTCAGGTGTATTGTATTACTACGATTACTCTTATGATCTTGAAAATGCAGGTTATGGATGGCGTTTTCTTTCGTTTTCGCATCCTTTAATTAGTTCAGCAGGCTTTCTTATTTTCTTTTCAGGTATATTTTATCTAATATTCAGATTCTTGATTTTCAAAAAACTGAATATAGGAAAAGAATCTATCATTTTAAAATTCAGAGGTTTGAAAGCTTATGCAAAGATAATTCGGGCAGAACAGACCGGAACATATATAAATGAACAGCCTGAAATACAATTTGATATTGAATTTACAGATCATACAGGTAATATGCGTCGTACAAAGATTCGAAAAATAGTCTCTCTTGTAGACGTCGGCTCTGTTAAGCTTGAAACAGAAAAGGAAATATTTTATGATAAGAAAAACCCCGATTCTATTATGTTCGAAGAAGATATAAATTCTATTTAATATATAATGAAACAAAATACAATAACCTACATTTTATTGCTCGCTGCATCTATCGGCTTACTTTCGTGCCATAAACTTACGAGATCTATTCATGATACGTTGGATGGAAATTCAAAAGAAATAGCAGATAATAATAGTATTTCTCAAGTATCCGAAATATCCAGAAAGAATAAAGACCTGGACTTTATGGCTGACCGAGAATCACTCCAAGAAGCTGAAAATTTATTAAGAAACAGGCATGAGCTAAAAGGAAAAGAGATAAGGATATATCAGACTATTCACTTTTATACTGATTATCGTATCTCATTGAAGATTCAGAATCCGGATAATCCGAACTATGTTGACAGCTACTCTTATGATGATGGAATATGGAAAGATCCTGAGCCTGTTGTATTATCCAAATCCGATGACGTAACAGGTAATATTGTAAATCTGAGCCAAATCCCTTTTGTTAATGCAAATAATACATATAAGGCAATGGTTGCCAAGATGCAGGAGATAGGTAGCAAATCAACCAACCGGACTGTTTATGCAACTACTTATCGGAATAAAGTTACCTGGTATCCGAGAAGTTTATCGAATGAGCGTTCACGCTATTCTATCGAATTTAATGAAGACGGTACTTTACGATCTTTCGAACAAGACTGATACAAATTAGATTATTTAATTCCAATTACTGATTCTTTACTCAAAAAAGATGGTTATTGATATTTCTTATTGCTTTTTCATTACATTTGACCGATTTTAGTAATAAAAAAACATTCTAATATGAAAAAAAAGAAAATATTCATCTTTCTCGCTTCTTTGTTTTGTTTGATGACTGTTTCTGCACAAAGTGTTATCGGTAAATGGAAAACATTTGATGATAAAACTGGTGATGCCAAATCAGTCGTTGAAATTTACGAAAAAGACAGCAAAGTATATGGTAAAATAATAGAGATACTTAATCCTGAGAAAAAGAACGACAAATGCACCAAATGTTCTGGTCTGGATAAAGATAAACCTCTAAAGGGATTGACTATCATAAAAGGCTTAAAGAAAAATGGTAAAGAGTATTCTGATGGAGAAATACTTGATCCGTCTTCTGGTAAATTGTATAAATGTACTATTTCCCTTGAAAACAAGGATAAACTTAAAGTCCGGGGATATGTAGGTATCTCAGCTTTTGGACGATCCCAAATTTGGACCAGAATAGAATAAAAGAATCGGAAAGGGCTAAACTGTATCATTTAGCCCTTTTTCTTTAAATTATTGTATTTTTGTGCTTATAATAAAAAAATAGAAATAATTATGATGAAGCCCCGTCTTGGGATGACAGCCCGTACTGGAGAGAAATGTCCTAAAAGTGGTGTTTGGAAAGCTATGGGAACACCCGAAACTGTGACATTATCAGTCTCTAGAGGAAACAAAATGCCGATGCATGGAAACAAAAGTGTAAGTTGGAAATTGATTATAATGTTTTAACCTTAGTAGTATATTTCGTTTTCAGGGATTATGTTATTAATTGAGTTTATACAAAAAAAGAAAAGGTTGTCATCCCGACAACCAATCTTCATTGTTAACCTTAAATCTAATACCATGAAAAACACAGTACAAATATATAACAAAAATATGTTTTACAACATACTTATAAGAAAAATCAATAAATAAAAGATGTAAACTATAATCTTATATCAATAAATAAGATATTACTTTCTAAGGTAGACTGATCCTAAAATGGCATCTTCTCAGTAGATAAAAGATAATAAACCCCTATAATAATTGTGTTATCCTCATACCTTTTCAGGCCTTAAGTACAGATAAGTATATGCACAGCCGACAAATACAGCACCACCAATAAAATTACCTAAAGTAGCCGGAATAAGATTTTGAATAAAAAAATCGGTCCATGCAATATCAGCACCGGAATATATCGCAGCAGGAATAAAAAACATATTTGCAATAGAGTGCTCATATCCAAGAGTGACAAAAAGCATTACAGGAATCCATATCGCAATACATTTGCCTGTAATATCTTTTGCGGAATATCCCATGAACATACCCAGACACACCAGCCAATTTGCACCAATACCTTTTAGTAATATTTTTATAAAATCCTGATTGACTTTAGCTTCTGTATAATGAAATAAATAAGACTGCCAGGGCTCTTTATCCAGTAATCCTACTTCGAATGAAAGAAGAAACGCCACAATCTGCGTTCCTATAAAATTGAAGATATAAGACAACAACAAGTATTTGAAAAACACATGCAGTCTGATTTCTTTCCCTAGGTATTTATATGTAAACGCTGCGCAATTACTGGTAAATAGATCTGCACTTGTTATAGACACCATGATCAGACCAACAGGAAATAATGCTCCGGCAATAAATTTGACTAATCCGGGATTACCCGCCCCTATCCCCGGGATACCACCGGCAACCATAATTGAAAGCATACCGCCGAAAGCAATAAACGCCCCTCCCAATATTGCAATAGTAATAAAACGAGGTAATGATAAGCCTCGCTTATATGCGGCAGATGAAGCAAAATTGTGAGTTATCTCTTTCGGACTATAATAATTAGCCATAATGCTGTACGTTAATATATTTTATATTGTATATATGTTGTTTCATTTTTTCCTGTTCAATTTTAGACACATAACAAGCGATAGTTATAAAAAAAATATAACTGTCTATTAATATAGTCTTTAGTGATACAGATACGATAGCCTGATACTTTATTCACCCGAAAGCTTCAAACTTGGCTATTTTGGCAGGTCTTCTGACTTATTCTATCTCTAAAATCCTTCCCATAAGAACAGTGGCATTAGTACTTTCAGAGATACTAATAGAATTCACAGCAGCGGGTCTGTCAGGGATTTTCACCCAATTCCCTTTTCACCATTATCTATGAACATAGAAAATGACACCAAAATGCGATGCAAATGTAATAACTTTTACCAAAGTTGCTCTACATTGACTAATAATTTGTATAAACAGCTCTTCATTAAAGATATAATTCACTACTTATCGTGGATATATTATTGGGGGTTTCACTTTAAAACAGACAAGCATATATCACTATATACCAACCAATTATCACATAAAAATTCACAAACAAAGAGATATTTTTTGTTAAAAAATTATTTATTTTAGATAAAAGAAACATGAAATCGATAATAAATACACAAGCATACCAGTAAAAAATTATATTTGCATTTTTAATGACGGAGATTCTTCTTTTGTTAAAAGAGACATTAACTGATACAGCTGGTACTTAAATCAACACATAGAATTTTATTTTACTTAGTACCCTAACAAATCTTACAGTATAAAATTAAAGATATGAATGCAACTATAAATTCAATTGGAATTTATCATCCTGAAAAAGAAATAAGAAACTCATTCTTTGAAAAATATATACAAACCTCCGACCAATGGATCAGAGAAAGAACCGGTATCGAAAAACGTTACTTCGCCACAGATGATGAATACACCAGCGACATGTGTGTAAAAGCAGCTCAAAATCTTTCTCTAAATTATAACAAAGACCTTGCCGACATTGATTTTATTATTGTCGCAACCACAACTCCAGACCAACTAATACCCAGTGTAGCCAGTCAGGTGCAATCACGATTGAAAATAAAAAACGCAGGAACAATAGACATAGCCTCTGCTTGCGCAGGCTTTGTCAATGGTATAATCTTAGCAAAAGGGCTTATTGCTGCAAACACTCACAAAAAGGTATTGGTCATAGGTGCTGATATGTTGTCAAAGAAAATCGATATGGAAGACCGAACCACATGTGTTCTTTTCGGTGATGGAGCCGGAGCAGTATTGGTCGAAGCGTCAGAAGATAACCATCTGTTCGAGACTATTACGGGAACCAACGGCGATTATGGCAAAGACTTATACTTATCAAATCAAAACGCTCCCATAAACGGAATAGAAATTATAGCAAATGATAAATTCCATCAAAATGGACGTATTGTCTATAAATGGGCAGTACAAACTTTAACCGGCGGACTTAAAGAACTAAGCGAGAAAAATAATCTGACATTAGATCAAACAGACTATTATATTCCGCACAGTGCAAATTTCCGTATGCTAGAAGCTGTATTCAAAGAATTGAACGTTCCTATCGAAAAATGCCTTGATAGTGTAAGAAAATACGGAAACACTTCAGCTGGCTCTGTTCCTTTGGCTTGGTTTGAAGGTCTGAGAGAAGGAAAAGTTAAGAAGGGAGATAAACTGTCTCTTATTGGTTTTGGCGGTGGATTTACCTACGCAGGTATATATATTGAGAACAATATAGAACCGTTAAAATAAGGTAGAAGAAGCATATGCAACTTTACGATAAATGTCATAAGCTAAAAACTCCGGAGTATGTTACTTCGGAGTTTTTTTATAAAAGCTCAATGGACTTCCTTTTTTAATGATGTCTGTGAGGAGGCTGCACAATTATAGGCATACCAGCTTCTTCCTGATTCATTTCCACGAGTTTTCCATCTAAAAAATGGAAAAAATAGTATTCCGCCGGGACGGTTTTATCATTCTCCATACGTAATATTGTATAACGTATTATTTCAAGATTACCTTGATCTGTCTTAACCATCGAAACAACATCAAAATCATTTCCGACTTTACTTATAACTTCCTGCCTTGTCATATCCAGGTGTACCTGCTTTATGCCTGTTTGCAAAGAGCCACAAGAGATAAATAGAGTTAAAAGGAGTGCAGATAAAATAATACTTTTGAAGCTTTTACTTTTTATCATAATTAGTTTTATAGAAGTGTTACTTATAAGGTTCAGTCATTACATATATTGACTAGCAAAAATAGAACAAGTTTAATTTATATTCTACATAATAAATTGACATTTTCGGTTCAGTGTAAAGATACTTATCATTTCAGTGTAATAGTTTTTTACACCCCCTAAACCAGATCAAACCATAAAATTCTATTAATAAACAACTTACACCATTTGGCATAATTTTAGTTAAGTATATAGTAAAAGATAAATGTTGTATGAGAATTTTACTATCACTTTCCTTTTTCTGCTTAGCAACGATACTTTCGGCTCAGGACAAAGTTTGGAATCTGAATCAATGTATGCAATATGCAGTAGAGCATAGTACTAAAAGAGCAAAACAAAATGCTCAGAACAAAATATATAATCAGAATTATTCTGAGGCCATAGCCGGATTGCTGCCAAAGGTAAATGCAAATATCGGTACAACTTTCAGTTTCGGACGAGGTTTGGACTCAGAAACAAATACCTATGTAGACCGAAATTCTTTCAGTAACTCATATAATATATATGCTTCGGTTTTATTATTTGACGGTTTAACCCAGATATCAAAAATAAAAATGCAAAAGATAAACAGACTGATGGGTAAAGAACAGCTTCGACAGACCGAAGACATGCTGGCATTCGAAACAATGGAACTATTTTTCAATGTTTTGTATTATCAAGGAACAGTAAATCTGGCTCAACAACAACTTGAAGAAAGTCAGAGTTTTTTAAAGCAAGTAAACAGAATGGAAGAACTTGGATTAAAAGCCGCTCCGGATGTTCTCGAAATTAAAGCAAAAGCCGCTTCTGACAAATATAATGTGATAAAACAACAAAATCTTTTGGAAATAGAAACAATTAAACTAAAGGAAAAAATGAATTTTCCGATAGATTCAGTTTTAAGAATAGACACACTAACTAATATTGACTTTCTGCCTTTAACCGAGAGCGAAGACGCTTTGAGCATTTTTGGAAAGGCAATTAATTATTCTCCTAAAGTACAAACCTCAGAAAAAGCTTTTGAAGCACAGAAAGCTCAGTACAAATCCTCTAGAGGCAGTCTGTTCCCTTCTCTATACTTCGAGACAGGCTACTCTACAAGTTTTTCGAGATGGATGGACGGTAGTGACTATACTCCATTCAGAGATCAGATAAGAGACCGTCGAGGACATTACTTTGCATTCACACTCAGTATCCCTATTTTCGATGGTTTATCAAGTATCAGTACAGTAAAAAGGAGTAAGCAGAATATGATCATCGCCCAATATGAATACGAAGAAACCAAGCGTACTGTGTACAGTGAAATAGAACAGGCTGTAGCTGATATGAACGGACAAGCCGAAGAATACCAGCAAGCCCTTCAACAAGAGGACGCAATGGAAGCAGCCCATAAAGTAAATCAGAGAAAATATACCGAAGGGCTTATTAGCGCATTGGAACTAAATACCAGTGCTAACAGGTACTTAAATTCAAGGGTAGAAAAATTAAACGCCGGATTGAAATACAATCTGAAATCACGCTTGGTGAAATATTACAAAGGGGAACCTTTTATTCAATAACAAAAAGTCTCAGACCCTTTTATTGTTTTGGCTAGTATAATAGTCTGAGCCTCTCATAACTTGAAATGCATCATTAAATATTTTCATTTACTTATATATCAATGGATAGAATAATAGAAAAGAAAAAAGGAATACAAAAAAAGCATATTCCTTATATAATAGGAGGAGCAGTTGCGCTGCTTGTTATCCTTTGGCTGATTTTCGGGAACCACGCTTCAAAAATGAATGTTGAAACTAAGAAAATCAGCATTCAGGAAGTTATCAAAGGAGAGTTTAACGATTATGTCCGTGTCAACGGGCAGGTACAACCGATCAATACGATACAACTAAGTGCTGTAGAGGGTGGTATGGTCTCTGAAAAGCTGGTGGAAGAAGGCAGCAATGTACAACAAGGAGATATTATCGTAAGGCTGACAAATCCGATGTTAAATCTCAACATTCTGGATAGTGAAGCCCAATTAGCCGAAAAACAAAATTTTCTTAGAAACACTCAGGTATCTATGGAACAAGAACGTTTGAGTTTGAAGAAAGAGAAATTGCAGCTGGATCTTGATGTAGAGCGTAAAAAAAGGAAATACCTACAATACAAACAATTATATGCAGAAAATCTGACGTCTAAAGAAGAATATTTACAAGCTAAAGAAGATTATGAATATGCTGTTGACGGCCGTAAACTTGTTGTCGAACGCCAGAAACAGGATTCTATATACAGAGGTATACAAGTAAAGCAAATGGAAGAAAGCCTGCATAATATGCGTCAGAATCTTATATTGGTACGTCAAAGGGTCGATAACCTGAATATCAAGGCTCCAACAAACGGGCAGTTAGGCTTACTGGATGTGGAGATAGGACAGTCTGTTGCATCAGGTGGCAGAGTCGGACAAATAAGTGTTTTGTCTGATTACAAAATAGAAGCATCCATCGACGAACATTATATAGACAGAGTGAAGGCTGGATTGGAAGCGTCATTCGAACGCCAAGATAAGGATTTTGCACTGAGAGTTCGTAAAGTTTATCCCGAAGTGAGAGACAAACAGTTCAAAACAGATTTCGTTTTTGTCGGAGAACGCCCCGATAATATCCGCACCGGACAAACTTATTATATCAATTTGCAATTAGGACAACCCGTCGAAGCTATTATGATTCCCAGAGGTGCTTTTTACCAAACTACAGGAGGGCAATGGATATTTGTTGTAACTCCCGACGGAAAAAAAGCAATACGAAGAAAAGTCTCAATCGGCCGTCAAAATCCAACATATTATGAAGTTATCAGCGGATTAGATCCGGGCGAAAAGGTGATTACCTCATCATATGATACTTACGGAGAAGTGGAAGAACTAATCTTAGAATAACCCAATAAAAACAAGAGGTTTTAAGCCCCTAAGTAAAAGAAAGTATTTAATAATATACTTTTAGTTTATAACAGTCTTTGGTTGTTTACTTACCAAAATAATAAAGAGGTCTCAGACCTTAATATACAATGAATATACTTAAAACATACAAAAAGAACAGGTTGCTTGTGGGTATCAACCTTCTTGGGTTGGTTATAGGACTATCCGTTTCTATAATGCTCATTCTATTTATTGTCAATGAAATTAGTTACGACCAACATTTTAAGAATAAGGAACGAATTGTACGTTTGTATACTGTCATAAACGATAAAGGCTCTGTAACAAACAGCCCTATTACATTGCGTAAAGCCTATACCGAGTTACCATCTAATACACCCGAAGTAGAGGCAGCAGTACAGATTTTTGATTCCCGCTGCAATGAACTGTTATACAATAATAACTCTTATAGTGATCTCAAACAATATTATGTAGACTCTGAATTCTTCAAAGTATTCGATGTAAGTTTTATCGAAGGCTCTGCTCAGGATCCGTTTAATTCTCCTAAAAGCTTGATTATTACGAAAAAACTTTCTGATATGATCTTTTCGGGAACAGCCGAAGCAATTGGTAAAACAATTAATATCGGAGAGACCGATTTTATCGTTACGGGAGTTGTCAAAGAATTTCCTCAAAATACACATTTCAAGTTTGATGTATTGATGAATCTTAAAACAATGGATTATTTGGAATACTTGCAAGGGCTTGAATTTTATACTTATTATCTGATAAAAGAAAATATTCCATTTGAAAGAGCATCACAATCCATAGAAAAGCAATACACTAATATAACCATTCCCTGGAGTCAGCAATTTAATGTAAAAGCAACCGGAGGTGTTGAAAAAATTACCGATATATACATGCACTCCGATATATCTTCACCGGGTAAACAAAACAGCATAAAATTTATCCAACTTATAGCAGGAATTATTGCATTTATTCTTATTCTGGCAGTATCAAATTTTATCAACCTGTTTACGATACAAGGTGAAATGAGAATGCAGGAGATTGCGATACGCAAAACAAACGGTGCATATATAACTGATATTATCCGGCTATTTTTCTCCGAAGTGATACAAATCGTGTCCATCGGTTTTATTCTGGGAATCATACTCAGCATTATGCTTGTTCCTTATTTTTCAAATCTTATCGGTTATAACATCGATTTGAATCAACTATCCAACCCTGTATTCATCTGCTCGGTAATAATTCTCTATATATTTACGGTGATTCTTTCGGCAACTTATCCCGCATTTTATTTAAGTAAATTTTCACCATTGCAGATTTTCAGTGGTCAGATAAGTTTTTCAAAAAGAAAACTCACCCTTTGCATTATCATCTTCCAATCAGTTATAACAATTGTGCTGATGTCTGCCATATTTCTCATATACAAACAAACCAGCTACCTGAAAGAAATACCGCTATCTTATAATCCGGACAGAACCGTATGTATATCAACCACCAATAATATAGCAAAAAGCTATGAATCGGTAAAACAAGAGTTGCTAAAAAATACAGATATAGAACAAGTAAGTTGTGCTCAGCACATTATCGGTGGAGGATGGAGCGGGCAAGGAATCAGCACATACGAAAACAAGGATAAGCAAGAAATAATCAATGAATACAGAATAGCTCCGGGCATCTGTGAATTAATACAACTACAGCTTGAAGCCGGCAGTTTCTTTGAAGAAAATACACCTGACAGCGTATATGCTATAATTTTGAACGAATCTGCCATTAGAAAACTTGGTCTCGACAATTCTATTGTAGGTGATTATCTGAATTATAGCGATAGAAAATCGTTAGTTATGGGTATAGTCAAAGACTTTTATTACGGAAGCACTTCTGAGAAGATAGAGCCGTTAGCCCTCAAGCTGAATCGTTATCCAGAATACATTTATATCAAGCTTCGTAATAACAGAAATTCGCAGAGCTTAAAAACAATGAATTCGATATCGGAAACACTAAAAAAATTCGATCCTAATTTCTATATGAATACAAGCTGGCTAACCGATGTGTATACAAAGAAATTCGAAAAACTCGAAACTCAATTCAATCTGATATCTATCGGCTCACTGCTTTCTGTAATAATTGCGATACTGGGATTGACAGTAATACATCTTCATACAACTATGAGAAGAACACGGGAGATAGCTATCCGACGGATAAACGGTGCGACAACAGGAAATATATTCACTCTGTTATCCGGTAATATAATTATATGGATTGTAATAGCAGGCATTATCGCGGCTCCTATCTCGTTTTATTTTCTTAATTCCTGGCTGAGTAATTTCACAAATAAAGTATCTGTTGATATTTTCATATTTATTATACCCGTTCTCATCCAATGCGTCATTGCTATTGCGGCAACCTCAGGTATCAGCCTCAATATTATATCCAAAAATCCCGTAGACTCACTGAAAAGATAAAAAATAAACTTATGAAAGCAATATTTAAAAATTTTATTTTTATTCTGAAAAAATTCAAAACATCCAGCTTTTTGAATATACTGGGGCTATCTGTTGCTATGGCTGTATTTATCATTTGTATGATACAGGTATTCTCGGACTTCACATACAATCATAATTTTAAGAATATAAACAATACTTATCTTTTCACTCAGTACCGGACAATCTCACCCAATGATACCTATGCTCCCTGGATAAGTACTCCGAGAGCCAAAGAAATGTCCGAAAAATTTCCGGAAATAAGAAACTATTGTCTCTATATATCTAATGCCAATTCTAACTTCGATATTATACAAAAGAATGGCGAAAAAATATCCATAGAAGCAAATCTTATAAAAACGACAAAAGGGTTTATCGATATATTCTCGCCTCAAATAATCACAGGAAATCCGGCAGAGGTTTTCACCGGAGAAAAAACGAGTAAAGCAATGCTGACCGAAAGTATAGCTAAAACTCTTTTCGGGGATGAATCTGCAATCGGTAAATCGTTCTTTTTCCACAATTCGACAGAACCAATTACGGTTACAGCTATATGCAAAGACTTTCCTAAAAACTGCTTTGTTCCGAACGGAGTTTTCGTTTTATTACCTGATGATATACCTGAAAACTCAAACTATTTTGGGTATTTCGATATTGCTCCTGAAAATGTTGAGAAACTCGAAAAAAGACTAAACAGTGCCGAGTTTTACGGAGAAAATACAATGAAGCAATTCAAAGCTGATCCGGAGAATGCCTCTTCTGCCAGTCTTATCCCTTTAAACAGGATACATCTACATTTTCCGATGGTTGGCTCGGGGAATTTTAATTCAACGGTCTCACTCTTAGCTATTGGGATAGCTATATTAATAATGGCTTATATAAACTACATAAACTTTTCGATAGCGATAGCTCCGGCGAGGATCAAATCACTCAATATTCAAAAGATACTCGGAGCCAAGAATAAGACTTTAAGAAGTGTAATTATTTTCGAGGCCGTTTTGTTTTCGTTGATCGCTTACAGTCTCGCTCTTTTATGCGTTGAACTATTCAAGGATACAACCATTGTAAAATCATTATTTACAGATATAAGTGTCTCTTACAATAAGGTACTGCTTGTATGTACAGGCATCATAATTTTTTTTTGCGGGATACTGTTCGGTCTATATCCGGCATATTATGTTACCTCTTTTAGTCCAGCTATTGCAATCAAGAATTCTTTTGCAAGTTCAAAACGTAGTTTAAAGTTAAAGAATACGCTTATTTGCATACAGTTTATATCATCTGTAACATTAATAAGTATTGCGGCATTCATTTACATACAATACAATTATATCACAAATTATTCGTGGGGTATCCAAAAAGAAAACATTGTGTATATGCGGACTTATGGTTTGAAAACGGATATAGATACGTTCGGTAAAGAATTAATCCGTAATAAAGACATCTCTGATTACACTATAGCCGGGTTCTTGCCCGGAAGCGTGGGAATGGGATGGGATCGTGATTTCGAGGGCAAAATAATATCAGTAATGTCATGGCCTGTAGGACGCAATTTTCTTGAATTCTTCGGAGTACCGGTTGTACAAGGCCGTAATTTTACCGATACAGAAGAATCTGATATACCTTATATAATAGTCAATCAGGCATTCATGAATAAATACAGGTTTGAAGATATACTCGGCAAAAAGATATTTTGTTTCGATGGAGATGGCGAAATTATCGGAGTCGCAAAGAATGTCAATTTCGAATCACTGCATAACCCGATAAGACCTATGATCTTTGTCCGGCTGAACTCCGGATGGAATAATATCATCCTGCTAAAAATATCAGGTAATAATATCGATAATACCTTTAACTATATAAAACAATGCTGGAACAAATATAATGATGAAGTATTCGATTGTAAATTTCTTGATACCAGACTCGACAACCTGTATAAAAAAGAAAACAATCTGGCTCAGGTTATATTAATATGCAGCATCATAACTATAATGATCGCGATAATGGGTGTTTACGGGCTGATTGTATTTAACACAAAATACAGGTCTAAAGAAATAGCTATCAGAAAAGTAAACGGATCATCGGTATTTAGCATTGTTCTTTTACTAAACCGAAATATCTTCGGAATGCTTATCCTTGCTTTCTGCATAGCCACTCCCCTAGCCTACTATATAGTACAGCAGTGGTTAGATAGCTTTGCTTATAAAACACCTGTTTATTGGTGGGTGTTTGCGACAAGCGGAATACTTGTATTCCTGACAACAATAGCAACGACATGCTGGCAAAGTATAAAAGCCGCAAGAAAAAATCCTATAAATTACCTGAAAAGCGAGTAACATCTCAGAAAACTCTAAATATGTATTTACAAACAATTAAAATAGATCAATTATGCTAAAGATTAATAACTTAAAAAAAGTCTTCCGTACAGAGGAAATCGAAACTGTAGCACTCAACGATGTGTCCATGCACGTAACCGAAGGAGAATTTGTTGCTATCATGGGTCCTTCGGGATGCGGTAAATCGACACTTTTGAATATCCTCGGGCTATTAGATAATCCTACATCCGGAGAATATTATCTGGCTGATAAAGAAGTGGGACACCTGAAAGAAAAGGACCGTACGGAAACCCGAAAAGGCAATATCGGTTTTGTTTTCCAGAGTTTCAATCTAATAGAAGAGATGAATGTATACGAAAACGTTGAACTTCCTCTGATTTATATGAATGTGAAAGCATCGGAGCGTAAAGCGAGAGTAGAAGAAGCTCTCCGCAGAATGAATATAAGCCACCGTGCGAAGCATTTTCCCAATCAGTTATCAGGAGGTCAGCAACAACGTGTAGCCATAGCACGTGCAGTAGTTGCTAACCCTAAACTGATACTTGCCGATGAGCCGACAGGTAATCTGGATTCTAAAAACGGACAAGATGTAATGAATCTGCTCTCGGAACTAAATCAGGAAGGAACTACGATCATCATGGTGACTCACTCCCTACACGATTCGTCTTTTGCCCACAGGGTTATAAATTTATTTGACGGGCAAATTGTAACTGAGGTTGCCAACAAACTATAAGGTCACAGACCTCTTTATTACTTAGGTAAGTATACGTAAAAAAACAAATTACATCTTGATATTTGCCTCTATATAAAATCTTTTCATTAAAAAACCTGTGGTATGTTGAAGCAGTTTATCAGAAATTTTTCAAAACAGAAAACAGTCGGTATATTAAATATCTGCAGCCTTAGCCTGGGGATAATGGTATCTCTTATTATCGGGTTATGGACTGTCCAAAATCTTCAGTTTGATAACTTCCATAAGAATGGAGACCGTATATACCGCTCTATCCTCGACATTAAGTTTAATGATGTGGATAGACATCTGACTTCAACATTTAAACCTTTCGGAGAAGAAGCTATCGCCCAGTTACCAAATATCGAAGCGATGTGCAGGGTTGTTCACAACGAAGAATCCGAAATTTGGGTCGGTAACCAGGTATCCACTATTGGCAGAGTTCTAGTCGTAGATAATAACTTCTTCTCTTTTTTTACTTTTCCTCTTATCGAAGGTAATCCGGTAAATGTAATAGACACTCCCGATAAAGTAGTTATAAGTAAAACCACAGCTAATCTGCTTTTTCCGGGTAAAGACCCCATTGGGGAAACAATCAGATATAAGAATCAGGATTTCAAGGTGTCGGGTATGATGAAAGATTTTCCACGAAACTCTCATATACAGGCTGATATTGTTTTCCCGATGTTCGGGCATCTGGCTGAAAATAAATGGGGATGGTCTGATATATTCTGTACTTATTTTTTGCTTAGGGAAAACACCGATACCCTTCAATTAACCAAAGGCCTTACAACAATTATCCGCAACGGACTTGACTGGTTTAAACTAAACGAAGCTACAGTATCCCTGCAACCTCTCGAAGATATTCATTTGGGAGAAAAAGACAAATTTGAAAATGCTGTAACAGAAAGTAAATCTCTGATTATTGTATTTACCGCAACAGCATTTATAATTCTTATTCTTTCGTGCATCAATTTTGCAAACCTCTTTGTCTCCACTTCTTTTATAAGAGCCAGAAGTATAGGTATCAAAAAATCTCAAGGAGCTAATAAATCAAAACTTATTAAAGAGTTTTACACTGAAACTGCAGGTTACGTATTCATCGCAATATTTATCGGTATCATGCTCGCCCATCTGGTGCTCCCTGTTTTCAATCAGTTTACAACATCAAGTGTTGAGATTGATTTCAGCTCACCTCAACTCTATTTATATATAGTTCTGCTTTTTATTTTCACCACACTTCTTGCCGGATCTTTTCCTGCAATATATATGACTAAATTCAATATAATAGAAACGTTGTCGGGCAAATTCAGAGGAAAGCGGATATCATTACTACAAAAAACACTGATTGTAATACAGTTCACAGCATCAATCATACTATTGATGAGTGTTACTTTTATTTATAAACAAATAGATTTTCTGATTAATCACGATTTAGGATTTAATATAGAGCATATTATAACAGTCAACAGCAGGGACAAGTTTGGAAAGAACTTCAACTCATTCAGAAGTGAAATGATGCAGGAAACATCAATTACTGACATCACAATAAAGAATTCACTTCCTACAGACTGGGTACAGGGATGGACTTATTCTTTGCCAGAAAATCTCGAAAAACAATACAATGCAGAGGTATGCCGTATTGAGCCTAATTATTTCGATTTTTTCGGAATGAAAATAATTGAAGGAGAAAACCCTTTATATCTGGGAGCAGCCGACAGTCTCAATATTTGTGTTGTAAACGAAACTGCTGTAAAAATATTCGGCTTGACAGATCCTGTCGGTAAAATAATTCTCCCGAATGGACTCTCTAAAAGCCCAATAACTATAGCCGGAGTTGTAAAAGACGCACAAACCCGTTCTTTCCACTCACCTATTGATGCTCAGGTATATATCAGATTTACAGCTAAATCTAATAGCGGAGGAAAAGTTCTATTTTTTAAAATAAAAGGAGATCCAGAAAAAGCTCTAAAGAAGATTGAACAAAAATGGAAGGCAACAGTACCGCTTGTTCCCTTCGAGTATCATTATCTGGATAATATTTACAGAAACCTTTATAAATCGGATCTAAATTCGGGCAAAGTTTTACTGTTTGCCATGATCATCACTATTATTATAACTGTAGCCGGATTATTTGCCATGGCGTATTACTCGACACAAAGAAGAATAAAAGAAATAGGACTGCGCAAAGTAAATGGAGCTACAACATTGGATCTAATGAAATTACTAAACCGTGATTTTATTGTCTGGGTAATAATAGCTTTCATTATTGCATTGCCGATATCTTATTTTTCTTTACAAGAATGGCTGGATGACTATATCGTAAAAACCGACTTAGATTGGTGGGTATTCTCATTAATCGGCATCCTGATTATACTAATAGCGTTAGTAACGGTAAGTTACCAAACATGGAAAGTCGCAACAACCAACCCTGTTAAAGCACTGAAAAACGATTAAGGTTCCAAGCCTATTTATTACTTGGCATGTATAATAAATCGAGCTTATTATAACTTGAAGATATATGATTAATACTTTCTGTCACTAAAAAAACATCTGCATATGAAGCCTTTAAGCATAAAGTCCTATATAAAATTCTTATCACGAAACAAACTCTATAGTACAGTATCGATACTTGGTTTTGCAATATCACTGATGTTTGTGTTTCTGCTCTCTACTTATGTAATTCAGGAGCTCTCCGTTGATACTTTCCATAAGAACAAAGACCGTATTTTTCTTTTGGGACATGGACCGGAAAATGCTAATTATGCAAATCCTGTAGCTGATTTTGTGAAAGATAGATGTCCCGAAGTAGAAACATATACCAGGATAGTATCACGTGAGGTATTTATAAAAGACAAAAATGACAAGCAAAGGATCAAAGCACTTTTTGCAGATAAGGATTTCTTCAAAATGTTCTCTTTTAAACTGATACAGGGAAGCCCTTCAACAGTATTACAAACCGAAAGGACTGTTGTAATCACTCCTTCGCTGGCAAAAAGGATATTTGACAATGCTGATCCGATCGGTAAATATATCTATCTGAACGACAGTATTCCTTTAGAAGTAACCGGAATCATGGAAAAATTCCCCTCAAACACTCAATTTCCGGAAAATGAAATGGTAGTTAACTATCACATGATTAAAGAATATTGGGGTAAAGATGTTATGGAGAATTGGGGAAATAGTTCTTTCTGTGTTTACTTTCTCGAGAAAGAAGGTACAAATCTCTCTGCTAAAGCACCTATGCTACTAGATCTTTTCAAAAAAGATTACTGGTTATTCAAACAAAATTTCTGCTCAAGTGTCGAATTTATCCCATTAACTGATATCTATTTTAGCGGTATAGGTGCAGGAGCTGCAGGAATAAGGGGAAATAGTAAAACCGTTGTTTCCGTATATTTTGCAATAACCATACTCATATTATTGGTTGCCATACTAAACTATATCAATCTATCTGTTTCACAAGCGTCCAAGAGAGGAAAAGAGGCTGCATTAAAAAAGCTGTTAGGCTGCTCTCAAGCGGATATTATCAGGCAATTTGTCTTCGAGTCTATTGTTATGACATTTATAGCATTCGTCATCGGATTATTCTTTGCATTTGTCGCTGAACCTTTCTTTGATGAAGTCTTGAATACTAAATTAAACCTTACAGCCCAATTTACCGTTGCATACATTGTCATATTGATAATAGGAATTATTCTAATAGGAACTATCTCCGGAATTATTCCAGCTATAACTATTGCCCGATTCGACCCGATAGAAGTAGTTAAAGGAATGTATTCTCATAAAATAAAGACAGTATATTCTAAAGTACTCATCACTTTTCAGTATACGGTAGCGTTTACGTTATTGGTTTGCTGTCTTTTTATACTAAAACAGACTTATTTTATGATGAATTACGATATGGGCTTCAATCATTCCTCAATATTCATTATGGATAATATTGTTTTGGATAAACAAATTCCCGCTCTAAAAAACAAGCTACTATCTGTACCGGGTGTGGATGCTGCATCTTTTTCAGCAGGAACACCATTAGACGCAGGCAATAACTGGTCGTTTGAAAAAGATGGAGAATCTCATAGTTTCCAAGTATTCAGTATAGACAGCAGTTTCTTCGATGTGTATAATATACATGTAGAATACAATGGCTTCTCGGCTCCTGATAGCACATATATCCTTATCAACAAAATAGGCTTTGATAAGATACGTCCAGATAAGAAAACAATGAGATTAACCGGTATTTTCAATAATGATTTACAGCTATGCGGTATAATTGACAACTTTAATTTCAGACCGTTACACTCTGATGTGGGACCTATGCTATTTTGTAAACTAGGAAATAAATATATGGGAAATGCATGGACTATCAGTGCTAAAATTAATAAATCCGAGAATCCAGGAAAAGTAGCTGATAATCTAAAAAAAGCATATAGCGAATTTACAGGGAATAATGGATTCGAATCCCGATTTGCAGACTCTATGTTAAATCAGTGGTATGAAAAGGAACAAAAGACGTCTAAATTATTAGTTGCCTTTACCATACTTACTATTATCATTTTAGTAATGGGAATACTCGCTATGTCTTTATACTATGTACAACAGAAAGAAAAAGAAATAGGCGTACGGAAAGTAAACGGAGCAACCGAATTGAGTATTATAAAAATGCTGAACATGGACTTTATAAAGTGGATTGTTCTGGCTTTTATTATAGCTGTTCCCCTCTCCTATTATATTATGCAGAAATGGCTCGAAAACTATGCTTATAAAACAGATCTCAGCTGGTGGATATTTGTTTTTTCAGGATTATTTATTCTAGCTATATCAGCCATATCCATTACGATGCAAAGCTGGAAGGCTGCAACGGCAAACCCTATAAAAACTTTGAAAAACGAGTAATATGGTAAACTGGAGTGTTATACAACGGCGGATACTGAGAAACAAGGGACTCCGTCTCGTCAATTTGATGGGTATCTCTCTCATCTTCGGATGTATGGTGCTATCATACATATACATCAAAAGAGAAACCAGTTTCGATAGATTTAATAAAGATGCGGACCGAATAGCCCGATTGAGTGTACAGATTAATGACGAAGCCATAGACGGGCGTATTATCCGCGATTCGTATGACGAGATACTACGTCAGTCGGCCGAAGTCGAAGATATAGTTAAACTGGTAAATGTCAATGCCGGAGTACTTATTTACAACGAGAAATCTGTTATCATTAATAATTTTATATTCGCCAGTCCTAATTTCTTAAAAGTATTTAGCTACCCGTTGCTAGAAGGAGAAAGAAACACCGTCTTGTCTGAACCGGGAAGTGTAATAATCAGCGAAAAATTAGCCAAACAAATCGGATCTCTATCCGACGTTATAGGCAAAAGTATTGAAATTGAGAGCCGGCGGACAAATTCAAATAAGTACACTATAAAAGGAATATTTAAAGACTTTCCTTTCAATTCTCATTTACAGACCGACCTTATTATACATAAAGATGAGAAGAATGAGATCGATTGGAACTATACATATCTTTTATTAAGAAAAAACACGGAGGTAAATACCCTGCAAAACACGCTGAATGAACAGCTTGCAAAACTCAACAAAGATAAGAAATACAAAGAACAACTAATATTTACCCCTCTTACTAATATACATTTACATAGCAGGGTATTACGAGAACTTAGCACCAATGGTAATATTTATTATCTGTATATCATAGCAGGGGCTAACTTGTTTTTGTTTATCATCGTAATGTTTAATCTATGGCTCAATTCGAGCCTCATTATTTCTGCAAATAAAAGGTATTATCAATTACTCAGGCTAAATGGAGCTCCTTTTTCCGTTATATTTAAAGAAGAAACATTCATTGCATTTATGCTGTGCACATTAGCTGTAATAGTTGGCGGGGTGGGGATTTATCTTATAGCTCCGCATTTGGGGTTCGATTTAAATTATCTATCCATTTCGGAATATCTTATTTGTATTTGTGTGCTATTTTTATTTGTTGTTTCGGTTTCTATTATCCCTCTTTTATCATATAAGATATCTGCATCGGGAGATCATTTTGCATCAAAAAGGAAATCATCGGCTTCGATCAGATCTTTATTTACAATACAATTTGCATTGGTTATTTTTGCTTTGGTATGGGGAATCACCATCAACCGTCAAATGTCTGTAATCCGTCAGCAACAAGTAACACCAGATACCGACAAAATAATAACTCTGAAAGAACAACCGGAATTGGTTCAATCCCGCTATGAACTACTCAGATCAGAACTGCTAAAACATTCCGAAATAGAAGCAGTAACTGCATCTATGCAACTTCCCGGATCGGCTGTAAGAGATGCAATAAGTGTAAAAACGGATTCTCTTGCTGACGATGTAAACATCCCTGTGCTTATTGTAGGTGAAGGATTCTTTCCATTTTTCGGTATTCCTCTGGCAGAAGGAACATTATATCCACCTAATAAATACAATTATATTGAACAACAGAAAATGCTGTTCGATATGTTCGACGGAAAGGAATACGATAAAACAATTACCGAAAACTATATAATAAATAAAGAAGCTATTACTGCACTAGGCTTTAAATCAGCGGAAGATGCCATCGGAAAAAGTCTGACCATGCAACATGGTTCCATTAATTATATCGACCACGGAACGATCTGCGGAGTTATAGATCATTTCAACTACACCACCAGTTTCGAAACCCCGTCTCCTCTTATAATCATACAGAGAGCATTTTTCTTAAACAGTATCATGATACGGACAGAAGAACATGAGACTGAAAAAGGTTTACAGGTTCTCCAATCTGTATGGAAAGAAATTATCCCCGAATATCCTCTTGCTTACAATTACTTAGATGATCTTTATAAAGATGTTTACAGAAACGAACTGAATGGAGAGGTTATTATATATATCTTCACTGCTTTGTGTTTACTGATTGCAAACCTGAGTTTGATCACATTTGTTGCATTCATTATCAAACAGAGGAAAAAAGAAATAAGCATCCGAAAAATCAATGGGGCCACTGCCTTTGATATTATAAAAATGATCAACCTCGATTTTGTGAAATATATAGTATTTGCATTTATACTTGTTGTACCTGTATCATATTATACATTACAGATGTGGCTGAAAAATTTTGCATACCAAACCTCCGTTAACGGATGGATATTTGTCGCTGCAGGAGCAACAGTGATGATTATATCCATATCATCAATCACTATTCAATCCTTAAAAGCCGCCAACAGCAATCCGATGAAGTCTTTAAAAAGTGAATAGTTGGGCTTTTGACTTAATATTAGACCTTATTTAGCTATTTGTCCCCCTATGATAAGGGGACATTAGCTATTTTTGTTTCATGTTATACTTTTTCAAAATCTAACCAAACATGAACAAAAAGCTATTAAGAATCTTTTTTGTGTTTGCTTGTATCGCATTGCCGATACTACAATTACATGCAACTTCGGATAAAGGAAACACATTTACTATAGATCAACCGGATCTTAAACAAAGCCCCTATACGGGAATGACCAGAAAACACTGGATAGACGCAGGTCGTTATTTACTGAATGGAGCATTTAGCTA
>OGZT01000305.1_pt1 | contig 40640 bp, 39 predicted proteins | sample 1576891 | NCBI WGS metagenome assembly OGZT01 (sample SAMEA3541521, study PRJEB24748) | human gut metagenome | biome: human gut; feature: human-associated habitat; material: faeces | place: China | collected 2012 | reverse complement strand
GTTCATGGCTTCTGGTAGCTCCGGCTGTCGCTGATCCATTCGCATGAACTGTCTGCCTTGCTTCCTGTGCTTTCTGTAATTCTTGCTTTTTCTGTGAGATATTTTCCCTGTGCAGGTTACGTTTCTGTGTACGCTGTTCCTGTCGGTTTTCCCGTTCTTCCACAACGCAAAAGACAAATGGAGCAAATGCCTCAAGGAAGTATTCACGAAAGACTGGCCTGGGGTGCCCGAAAGAGTGAGATGGAGAATCAACAGCGTAAGAAAAATAAAACAAAAAACAGAGGAATGGAGAGATAAGACAATGAAAAAGCACATTTATGATGAAAGTAATGGATTAAGCTATACACTGCATGGAGATTATTACCTGCCGGATCTGGCAGTGAATGAGGAAGAACCGACCTATGGTAAATATGGAATGCTGCGGAAACAGTTCTTGAAAGAGAGGGTATATATGTGAGTAGAAAGGGCAGTCGAAAGGCTGCTCTTTACAAATATGAAAATAAAAATTGCTGAAAAGGCATGAGTTTTGTAGTGTAAAACTCTTTTGACATTGTGTTTTCCGTTAAGTAAAATATCTTTGATAGACAGATAATGAAAAAATGATTATTCTTGGCTCAGATTAAGAGAACAAATTACTTACGAAGGGAGGAAATTATATGGAGCTGAGTATACAGATAAAAAAATACCGAACAGAGCTTCATCTATCACAGGAGGAACTGGCAGAAAAGGTATATGTAACAAGACAGACAATTTCTAATTGGGAAAACGAAAAGAGTTATCCTGATATTCATAGCCTGTTACTTCTTAGTTCATTGTTTAATGTATCTCTCGATCAATTAATTAAAGGAGATATAGAGAAAATGAAAGAAATTATTAGCGATCAAGAAATTAAAAAGTTTAATTATTATGGTTCCATCTATACAGTTCATTTGGCCGTGTTGATTATATCGGCAGTACCTTTGTTTATGTGGCTCGGAAGGTATGCGTATATTCCGTTTGGGATTTTATTTATTATTACAATGTACTGGGCGCTAAAGGTTGAAAAACTAAAAAAGAAAAATGATATACAAACCTATAAGGAAATTGTTGCATTTACGGAGGGAAAAAAATTGGATGAACTTCATAAGGCAGTTGAAGTGGGAAAACGTCCTTATCAAAATATATTAAAGGTTATTATCAGTGCGGGTGTTACAGCGATGATTTGCTTTTTGATTGGAGTACTGATGCACTTATTCTTGAATTAATTAAATTTAAGGATATTTTGATTTGTAGAACTATAAAATAGAGCATTTTTCTCGCAGATTTTAACCGGTAGTTAAGAAATTGAAGCCATAATTAAACGAAGGCTCAATTGTAAACACATATTAGAAATACTATAATGAGAATATAAACAGGAGGTAGGAACAATGCAAATTGGTGAGAAGATAAAAAACTATCGGAAAATTGCGGGATTAACACAAGAACAGGTGGCGGATTATTTGGACGTTTCTACTCCTGCGGTAAATAAATGGGAAAAAGGAAACACATATCCAGATATATCATTACTTCCGGCAATTGCTCGATTATTAAAAATTGATATGAATGAACTATTTTCATTTCGTGAAGAATTGACAGAAAAAGAGATTGGACAATTTGTGAATGAGCTTTCGGAAGTTTCATTGGATAGCTTTATAAAAGCTTTTGAGATGGGAAAAAATAAAATAAAGGAATATCCTCATTGTGATTCGTTGATTTATTCAATTGCTACTGTTTTAAATGCGGCGTTAACTTTATCCGATGTCGATGATGAGAAAAAGTTGGAATGCAATAATGTGATTGTTGAATGGCTGGAACGAACTGCTGAAAGTCCGAATGAAAAGGTAAGGATTTCCAGTATTTTTATGCTTGCAGCGAAATATATACAAATGGAAAAATATAAAGAAGCAAATATTTTTTTGGATAAAATTCCAGATACTGTGATAGATGCCACAATTATGAAAACGAATGTACTAGCACACCAGGAAGGGACAGATATTGCAGCGTTCTTTTTAGAGGGAAAACTGATGCAGACAGTTACGAATATACAAAACTATCTGTATAAGTTGATAGAAATGGAAGAAGAAACCGGAAATCATTGTAAAGCAGAGGAGATTGCCGAAATCACAGAACATATGGTATCGTTATTTGGTCTGTGGGATTATGGTAAAGTAGTACCATATCTATTGATTGCCGTGTATCGAAAGGATGTAGAAAAATGTATTCAGTTGATAAAAGAAGTGCTGATGGAGTCACAGAAGCCATGGAAGATGGTGGAATCACCTTTATATTACAGATATGTGGATACAGTACAGGGAAAGTCTTTTTCAGGCGTTGGAAATAATTTTGTTCGTGCATTAGCTACAGAAATTGAAAATAAAGAAGAGTATGAATTTTTGAAAGGAAATAAAGAACTGGAGACGATTTTTTCTCAATATTTGAAATAGATTGCGATAAAAATATATAGAAATGATAAAATAAAAGCTGTAAAAATCTACGTTGAATTTTACAGCTTTTTGTGTATAATAGAAGTAGCAGAAACAATTTAAAATCAAAGGAAGGAGCTGAAAGAATATGGCAAATATTTTACCAGTATCTGATTTGAGAAATTATAATGAAGTCCTGAAAAACTGTCATAAAGGAGAACCAGTATATCTGACTAAGAATGGCAGAGGACGTTTCGTTGTCATGGATATTGAAGATTATGAGCGTGACCGGGCAGAGAAAAAGCTTCTGATGAAGCTACAGGAAGCTGAAGAAGCAGTGAAAGATGGCGAAGGTTGGCTGGATCTGGACGAACTGAAAGCACTTGTGGGGGAATAAGATGTTAAAATTGCGGATCAATCCGATTGTTGCAAAGGATTTGAAAAACATCCGAGATTATATTGCTGAAGATAACGAAGAATATGCAGCAAAGACCATAAAGGAAATTTACGGTAAATTTGAAAACCTTCAGATGTTTCCTGGAATGGGGTCGGATCTCTCCAAACGGGTCAGCTTTCGGACAGATTATAAATATGCGATATGGGAAGATTATGTTATTATCTACAAGGTCGGTAACGAATATGTAGAGATTTATCGTGTAGTTAACCGATATCAGGATATCACGAGAATCTTTGATTGATAACAGAGATGTGATAACAAATTGATAACACCGTTCAGTACAGTCTGTGGACTTTGGACAGTGGAACACATATAAAACCAGATAGAACCATAATCCCTATACAAAAGTGTATAGTGATAAGATTTTATTTGCGAGTTTGAGTAGCGGACTAAATTGCGAAAAAGCCCATAAATAAAGGCTTTGCGGGGTATCGAAAAGACCAAATGGAGTTTAAAAATTATTTTTTTCTCTTGTTTATATTCCAGATTCACCTGCAAATTTCGTGAAATCAGTTATTCTCATAAAATAAAATTAGAGTAAATATGAAGAACAGTTTGTTTTGATTGAAGTGATTTTCGTCAAGGCAGACTGTTTTTTTGTTGCCTGCATTTAGAAAACAGATACCACAGAAAGGTTCTTTATTTCGATGAGCTTAAACTCCATGACAAAGTAATCACACTGATGGAGAATTAAAAAACAAGAAAATTTGATAAATTTCGGAAAATGATGTCCGATTTTGCATCTGCCAGTACAGAGTATGTGAAGAGATAAATATTCAAAACACAGGAGGTACTGATTATGCAGAACAAATTATTTTTAAAGGCAGCCGATATATGTGAACTTCTGGAAGTAAAACAGACATCGGCTTATGAGATCATCGGAAATCTGAACAAGGAACTGGAAGAACAGGGATATCTGACGCTTAGAGGAAAAGTTCCGACAAAGTATTTTGTGAAGCGTTTCTACGGAGTGGAAGATACTTGTGAGGTCCCACAGGAAGAGGGAAAGGAATGGTTTCATGCGTAAGAGAAAAATGTATTTATCAGTGGAAGACATTGTAGAACTCTTTGGATTATCAGTTTCGTTTGCTTACCGGGTGGTGGAAAGAATGAATGCCGATCTGGCAAGCAAGAACTATTATGTGATTCTCGGTCGGGTACCAACCCGTTATGTAGAGGACAAGATCTATGGTCTGGAACATGTTGAGCAGTATTTGAAGGAGGATAAAGCGGTATGAGTATGGTGCAGGAAAAAATGTATATGGATGTGGATGATGTGTGTGCAATTCTTGGAGTTTCAAAAACTTATGCATATAGTCTGATGCGAGAATACAACAAAGAATTGAAGGCAAAAGGATATATTGTAGTAGCTGGAAAAATCTCTACGAAATTCCTGGCAGAAAAGATTTATGGCATGAAAGTCGAGGATTAGTAATGGGGGTTTACAAAGAAGGAAAAAACTGGAAAGTACAGGTCTATTACAAAGACTGGCAGGGAAACCGGAAAAGAAAACAGAAAAGCGGATTCCGAACCAAGGGTGAAGCTAAGGAATGGGAAAGAGATTTCCTACAACAGCAGAGTCAGGGTGTGGATATTGAATTTGGGAATTTTCTGGAGATTTATTACAAAGATATGGATGTCCGTCTCAGAGAAAACACTATGTACACGAAGCGATATATTATTGACCTGAAAATCAAGCCTTATTTTGAAAAGAAGATTCTCAGTGAAATTACGGTGGCAGATGTCCGTGCATGGCAGAATGAGTTGCTGACGTATAAGGATAAGAACGGAAAAGGATATTCTCCTACTTATCTGAAAACAGTGAACTGCCAGCTGACTGCAATTTTCAATTATGCCATGCGGTATTATAACCTGCAAGATAATCCCTGCAGGAAGGCAGGAGCGATCGGCAAGAGCAAAGGAGAACCGAAGGATTTCTGGATGCAGGAAGAGTTCAATGCGTTTCTGGAGACAGTAAGTGATAAGCCAGAAACAAGAATGGCATTTCTTCTGCTGTACTGGACCGGAATGCGTATCGGTGAATTGCTTGCCCTTACTTATAATGACATCAATCTTGAAGAGAAAACCATATCAATCAATAAATCTTATCAGAGACTGAAAGGAAAGGATATGATCACGCAGCCGAAAACTCCAAAGAGTATCCGTGTGATTACGATGCCGGATTTTCTTGCAGAGGAATTTCGGGAGTATTGCAGTCATTTGTATGGAATTATGAAAAAGGAAAGACTTTTTCGGTTTACCAAATCACATATGGAACATTGTATGGCTATCGGAATCGAGCGGTCTGGTGTAAAGCGGATACGACTTCATGATCTCCGCCATTCCCATGCCAGTATGCTGGTTGATATGGGGGTGGCTCCATTGGAGATTGCAGAACGCCTTGGACATGAAAAGGTGGAAACCACGTTGAATACTTATTCACATCTGTATCCGTCTACACAGAGTAAATTAGCAGGTTTGCTAGATAAGAAACATGAGGAAGAGGAGGAATAAGCGATGGCTGGTGACAGACATGGAAAACATAACACAACGACCATTTCTTTTCGGGTGAATTCTTATGAAAAAGCAACAATTGAAGAACGAGTGAAAGTGAGCGGAATGAAAAAACAGGATTATATCGTCAGATCATGCATTTACAATCATGTATGTGTTGTTGGAAAGAAAGAAACAATTGAGATTATCCGGTCAGAAATGAAGGAAATGAGTTTGGTTTTGGAGGATGTGGCAAAAGATTTGAAGTCTGAAAAACCAGTTATTTCAGAACCGGTTCTTGATAGTATGACAGAACGGTATCTTGCATTTTTGGAAGCAGCATTATGGATGCTGAAAGGTTCAAGTTATTTATGGGAGGATAAAAAGGATGGAAGAGAAAGTAATGAAGGATTGTAAAGTGCTGGCATTGTGTTCACAAAAAGGCGGGGTTGGCAAGACAACAAGTTGCGTGAATCTGGCAGTCGGACTTGCAAAAGCAGGGAAGAAAGTGCTTGTGATTGACAATGATCCGCAGGGAAGTATGACAGCAAGTCTTGGGTATCATAACCCAGATGAATTACCAATCACACTGGCTACTATTCTGACAAAGATTGTAGAAGATGAACCATTTGAAAATACACTGGGAATTTTACATCACCAGGAAGGAATTGATTTGATTCCGGCAAACATCGAACTCTCTGGAATGGAAGTTTCACTTGTAAATATTATGAGCAGGGAACTTGTCTTAAAACAATATATAGAAAGAATGAGAGGAGAATACGACTATATATTGATTGACTGTATGCCATCACTTGGAATGCTGACGATCAATGCACTTGCCAGTGTCGATGCAGTTATTATACCTGTCCAGGCGGCTTATCTTCCTGTAAAGGGTCTGGAACAGCTGATACGGACGATAGGAAAAGTGCGAAGACAGCTTAACAAACAACTGAAAATTGGAGGTATATTGATCACAATGGTGGATAACCGAACGAACTATGCAAGAGATATATCTGATCTGATTTTTGATACATATGGAAACCAGATTAAGATTTTTCCACAGAGTATTCCATTTTCAGTACGAGCAGCTGAAATCAGTGCGGAAGGAATCAGCATATTTGAGCATGATCCAAAAGGAAAAGTAGCGGCTGCATATTGGCAGATGACACAGAAGGTGCTTTTGGATGAAAGGTAGAAGTGCATCGAAGATAAAACTGACATCTTATGATGAATTACTTGGCGGAGGAGAAGAAACGAACGATATCCAGCAGGTTTCACTTGAGCATTTACATTCTTTCGAGAACCATCCATTTCAAGTAAATGATGATGAGGCAATGGCGGAACTGGTGGAAAGTGTGAAAGAAGAGGGAATTCTTACAGCATTACTGGTACGACCGCTGGGTGATGGTGAATATGAAATCATCGCCGGTCACAGAAGGAGACATGCGGCACAACTTGCTGGTCTTAAAGAGGTTCCGGTTATTATCAGAAATATGGATCAAGATACAGCTGTCCGTGCGATGGTAGACAGCAATCTGCAGAGACCTAATATACTCCCAAGTGAAAAGGCATTTGCTTACCGTATGAAGATGGAAGCAATGAATCATCAGGGAACATCAGGCGGTATCAGTGCGAAAGACATTGGAAAGAACGCAAATGACAGTGCAAGGCAGGTGTATCGCTATATCCGGCTTACTTATCTGATGAATGACCTATTAAACGCAGTAGATCGTGATGTGATCGGATTGCAGGTAGGTGTAGAGCTTTCCTACCTTACGGTTCCAGAACAGGAGATGGTGGAAAAAGTGCATGAGAGTACCGGAAAATATCCAAGCCTGGAACAGGCAAAAAAATAAGGCAACATCGAGAAGAAAAAACGCTGACAAAAGAGATTGTGCGGCTCCTGATTATAGGAGAGCGTAAAAAGAAAACAACGGTAACATTAAAACAGGATGAAATTAAGAAGTATTTTCCACCAGAATATGATGAACAGAAGATACGGACTGTTATATGTCAGCTTTTGGAGGAATGGAACAATCAGAATCATTGATAGGTACGAAGGGAGGGATGTGTCATGAGTATAAGAGCAACATTTCATTATTTTCAAGGAATGGAATGCGATATGTACAGTTTTTATCGTATTCCCAAACTGCTGTTTACAAGTGAATATTTTAAAAATCTCTCCTGTGAAGCAAAGGTGCTGTACGGACTGATGTTAGACCGGATGTCACTGTCCATCAAGAACCGGTGGTTTGATGAAGAGGACAGGGCATATATTTTCTTTTCGGTGGAAGAGATTATGGAAATGCTTAACTGTGGCAGGAATAAGGCTGTGAATTGTCTAAAAGAGCTGGATCAGGAAAAAGGGATTGGATTGATTGAGAAGAGGCGAATCGGACTTGGAAAAACAAATGTTATTTACGTGAAAAATTTCAGCCTGACAGAATATCCAGATGAGCCAGCAATCTTTGATTCGGAAGAAACACCGGAAAATGTAGCAGAGAGGAAAGAAAATACAGAGACAGAAATAGAAGAATATGCGAAAAAAGAGCCGGAAAAGCCCGTAAATACACAGAAGTTTGAAAAACAAACTGTAATAATACTGAATATAATTATACTGAATTTAGTGAGAATGAATCTTATCAATATCTATCTGAACAAGAGAAAGGGAAAGGGAAAGATAGGATACAGGAGAGAAATGAGTATCGACAGTTAATTCATGACAATATCGAATATGAGATCCTTTGTCAGAGCTATGGAACTGGACGAGTAGAAGAGCTGGTAGAGCTGATGCTGGATGCAATATGTTCGACAAAGACATATCAACAGATCAATGGGGAAGCTGTGCCTACACAAGTGGTCAAGAGCCGTTTGCTCAAAGTCGGGTATGAACACATCCAGTATGTGTTTTTCAGTCTTGACAGGAGTACAAGCAAAGTGAAGAATATCCGGCAGTATATGCTGACGGTATTGTATAACGCTCCTGCAACGATCAATCAGTTTTATGATGCTGAAGTTCGACATGACATGTACTGGGGGAAGGATATTCCGGACAGGTAAGAACTTTGTGCCCACTGGGCACGAAGTTTAAATAGAGATAGTCATATCTGGCAGATATGCTAAAATAACCTTGTGTCCACTGGGCACAAAGTAGGAGGAAGAATTATGTTGAGATTTATGATAAAACTGCCATTTCGAATTATTGCAGCTCCTGTTTGGCTGGTACTTGCAGCGGTGAATATTGTGCTGGTGTTCCTGGTTGGATTATCTGCTGGATTCTGCTATCTGATAGCCGGAATCTCTGTTGTGACAGAAGTTTTGAGTATTGGGTTTGGAATCAGTACGGACTGGACAATGAAATCAGCGATTATTACGACAGTAGTGTTTGTTCTACTCCCACATATCGGTATGGGGATAGTTGCAGTAATTGAAGTTGTGAAATGTGGATTACAGGATTTTATTTTTGGATGATTGTGGAAAATATAGCGATGCTATATGGAAAGGCAGAAATAAACAATGGAAGAATTATATAAAGTGATGGATGATTTGCTTGAGGTGGAATTTCAGATAAAATCAGGGATGGATATCCTGAAAGAACTGGAAGAGTTTTATATGCTGGAAAAAGAAACCGAAAAATCGGAGGCTAGAAAAGTAGCTGTGCTGATGAAAGGATATCTGCAGTCGATGAAGTCAAATATTCGAGAAATCATTCGTTATATTGATGACACGACACTTGAAAAATCAAATGATAAAAAGAAAGATAAACAGGAATCTACGAGTACCATACCAGAGGAAGTGCAGGAATTTGTGAATCTGACAATTACAGAGCATATGGGGAAAGCATATTCAGAATGGAAGTTAAATCAGGATAAAGAGCCGGTAAGTGAGATTGATAAGAAATACCAGGAATTACTGAAAACGTTATCCCCAGAACAGGAAGAAGTGATTACGGAATACTGTAATGCAATTTTCAGTAGTGGAGCAGATACAGAAGAGTTTTTCTATCGGCTGGGATTAAAAGATGGACTGAACTTTAAAAATACGGTAAAATCTGTATTAGAAATGATATCGTGAAATCGAAATTGATAGAGTTCTTTAGATAAGGATGTTCTTATCTAAAGAGCGAGAATATTTGGAAGAAAACTATAATGATTGGAGTAAATTATAATGAAACATAGAAAAGGAATTATTATTACAACAATTATTACAGCTATAATCTGTTTTATTGTGGTTCCCCTGGGTGTTAATTATGCATTTCACCATGAGGCACCTGTAGACATGTTAGCTGCTCGTTGGGAGGCATCAGATGCCCTTAATTATATTGCAACAACACTGGCATTTATAGGGACATTTTTTTTGGGGTTGGTTGCATGGAAACAAAATACAGATTTGCAAAAAATCGAAACAAATATGTTTATTGCAAATAACTCTTGTGAAGTCTTTTTGGAAAGTATTCAGTTAAAAAACCTCAATCAGATTGAATGTAATCTTGATACCGAACATATGGAATCTATTGTAGTGGAGGAAGGCATACAAGGGTGTAATTATGGGAGCTTTCAAATCGAAATCTGTCTCAAGCGTAAGTCTGGATATTCTACGCAAGTTCGAGTTAATGATATGCTGATATTTATTGGTGATGAGGAAACTACAATTCCCATATGGACAAAACGATATGATGATACATTTAACAAAATCGCAATTACAGAAAAGTATAATCGATTTAAGGTTACAGTGTTGCTGAAGCCAGAAACCAAAAAGAAAATTATTGATCATTTAAATGATAATTGCAAAATAATGATAGATATGAAAATAGAACTTGTGTCTGCGAGCTATGTATCTACACAAATGAAATGTCGTGGTGATTTCATAAAATCGAATTCAGATAATCTTGAAAATAATTTTAAACTGTCTGGCAAAGAACCAATGTGTTTTTGGGGTGGAAATATTGTATATTCGGAGAAGGATGTGTCTGCAAGAATAAAAACTTGATGGGTACCTCGACTCATAAACGGTATTGGGCTAAAACAGTTTCTTATAAAGATACTGATATCAATATATCGCCAAAGTTGTTCGATTCGGACAAAGAAGCGGTTATTGAATGGTATAAGGAGTATTGAAAATTAGAAGTAGGCGTATGAGAGTAGGAATGAAGTATGGAGTTTAAAATATATCAAAATTTGGTGGAAAAGTATTATAAAAATGATTGTAGAGAACTCAATTTTCAGAATAGAATATTGATTCCATTTTTAGAACTGTTAATTGAGGGGAAATATGATGTTGTTGATACAAGTACGTTGTATAAGAATTGGAAAAAAATATATCGAGATTCATTTGCAGGACAATATACTCCAGATATTTTAATAGTTAAAGACTGGAATCTGTTTGAAAAAAAGCAAAAACCACTGGTTATAATTGAAGCTAAGAGCCCAACAGCTAATGATAGGGCACATGCAGATAATGAGGTAAAGGAGTACCTAGATAAGTCTCAATATGTTATATTGACTGATTGTATTACGTGGGAAATATATGAGAAAAATAAGGAAACAAGATTTTTTTATTTGGATGAAGAAAAACAGAAGGTGTGTGAACGTAGTATTCCAGAAACTAAAGAAGAAAGAATGATTAAGTGGATAGATAATACTATTCCAAATAATCATTGGGATAAATTACATAGTGTTATAAAGGCGATAATACAGATTAATTTCAGTTTGCATATTTCATCAAAAGGTACATATTAAAATTAACACAAAGGGAGATGTTAGAATGAAAGCTCATGAATATTGGTCTGTCGGAGCATTGATAACGATGCTAGGAACATTTTATACTGGATATAAGGGTTCAAAATCAAGCCATAAATATTTTGCAGCAAGTTCTTTGCTTTGTATGATTATGGCAATTTATACAGGTCATAAGATGATATCTAAAAATAAGAAAACAAGGAGAATCAATAAAAAATAAAGAGGTTTACATGATCGAAAATGAGCAAGAAAAAAATTGTAAGACCCACACCCCACGAAAAATATATTAGTTCCAAATCAAGAAGGATTCGGTAGGCTTTTTTGCGTTTTTGACGCTTGCTATTATTTTGTTAGCATCCGCATATACATTTATTCTGCAGAAATCATACACTAATATTGCACTTGAGACAGAAATTGAGCGTGACACGGCAAGTGCTGGTGTAATACATAAGCTGGTAAATGAACGACTCGGAAAGGAAGAGTTTACCGAAATTCGCAGCAAAGACGACGAGAATAAAAAAATATATCATGATATTTCATCCTATCTAAATGAAATACGAACCCTGAATTCGACCAGATATCTATATATGGCCACCAAAAATGAAGAAAATAAACTTATCTATGTTGTAGATGGTCTTGATCCTACAGCAAAAGATGTTCGGCATCCAGGGGATTATATTGAGGATGAGATGATTCCCTACATCGAAAAAGCACTTTCTGGCCAGATCGTATATTCTCAGGACATCGTTGATACGACCTGGGGTCCTATTTTTACAGCTTGCTATCCCGTAACAGATGAATCAAATGGAAGCAGTGAAGTTGTTGGTGCGTTATGCATTGAAATGGATATGCAATCTGTATATGGTCTTGTCGAGCGGACAAAACGAGTGTCTCTTTTTGTGGGAATAATCGCTGGATGTGTACTGTTAGTATTGTGTATTGGTTGTTTCTTTTATTATAAAAAGCGTAAAGAAGAAGGACTCAAACAAAAAATGATATTAGAAGATGCCGCAGAAAAAGCTGATTCTGCCAACAGAGCCAAATCTTCTTTCCTGCTTAATATATGAATATGAGCAGGATTTTTCTATTTACAACAATATTTTTTATAGTATTTCCTTTGATTATCCGGAAAATTTTTCACTGTAATGACTTTTTATATCCTCCCAGTCCATGAACAATACATAAAATACTTTGCCATATTGCTGCCTCTCAACAATTCTCCCATGGTCAAGCATAGACAGATACGATCCATCCGCTCTTCGTAAATGAAAGTGGATATAGTTATTCCCATTGCCATTATCAATCTGTTTCCAAATGCTTGCTTCTACCTTCTTCTTCTCATCTTCCCGTATCAGGTTGCTGAAACTTTTCTTTGTAAGTCTGAATAGTTCATCCATATCTTTATACCCGGTCATATGAAGAAACTCCTGATTTGCATAAAAGAGTTCATCATCTTCTTTGTCTGCTCTGTATATGATAAATGCTCCTGGAAGGTGTTCAGAGATATCCCTGGATGCAAATCCCAGTTGTTTACGATCCCTTAATTCAAGCCCTTCCCTATAAGCCATGCAGCCATTTTTCCCATGAAGTTTTATTTCGTAAAGGGCTGCATCTGCACAGCGCATAAGCTGTGAACGGTTAGACGCAAATGTCGGATATTCCGAATATCCAAGAGAAATATAAAATGGATGTTCTTTTCCCTTATATGAAAATGTCTTTGGAGCCATAGTGAATTGCTGTAGCTTCTCTTTTACATCCTCGTGGGAATAATTTTTTAAGAGAATACAGAACTCATCTCCACCATTTCTTCCTAATAACGCATCAGACGGAAAAAAAGCTTTCATACTGTCTGCCAGACTCTTTAATGCTTTGTCTCCGTAAACATGTCCATAGATATCATTAACAAACTTAAAATCATCAATATCAAGGAGTACAGCCACAAATTTCGCTTTCGGATTTTTATTAATCATCTTTTCTGCCAGTTCATCGAATCCATAGCGATTGTAAATACCTGTAAGAGAATCTGTGTGCGCCAGTATTTGAAATTTGTTTTTATTTTCTTTTGATACCAGCCACATCCGGGTAAGAGTTACCAAAAGCAAGGTAATCGCAATAAAGAAAACACTGATTACAGCTATTAATGTATTGTTTCCCCAGCCATTTTCAGGCATTATTTCAAACTTCCAGTTCTCCGTTCCTATCGTAAAGTCATAGGAAACTGGATACGTTAATGGACGATCTGACTGATAAACAACTTTATAATTATCACTCCATGGATTCTCCGTTTTTAAAAGACTATATTCATATCCAAATTTCGAAAGTGCACTTGTTGAATCTGAAAAAATATCCGGAACACGAAGGATAACAATGGTAAATCCCCAAAAATATTCCTGCCCGTTTTCATCTTTCAGATAAATAGGATTGCGGACAGCAATTCCATATCCACCCTGTTTCAATTCAAAAGACCCCTGTGTAACGATTGTATGATGATCTCTTGCATATCTGGAAATTTTACCACGTTCTTTATCATGAATCAGATCAATCTTACCTGCCTCATTTCCCCATATTTCTAATTCATGTAGTACTTTCCTGAATTAAAAACAATCTAATTTTAGGAGGACTGTAATATGAATGACACTGTTTACAATCAGATGAAGACAAACGGAAAAGTTGAAATGTGCGGGATGAACAAAGGTACCTGGATTCGTGTTATGGGTGTAGTAAAAGAAGAGTGAGATAGAGCGTATGGAAATTAACTATACGTTCTATTTTTTTGCCCTTTTTGAAAAAGTGATTAAAAAACTATTGACATTTTGTTACTGGCAAAACTGCGAAAGAAGAAAATTGAATAAAGAACATTAGAAAAACTCCTGTGGATTTGCCCAGGAGTTTTTTAAAATCATAAAAATATAGCAAAGACTGTTTACTTTATGCCAACAGATGATTCATCAGTGTCTTAATATCCTCTTCCGGGGTAGTAATAGGTCCAATGCCATAATTTTCTACCAGAAAGTTCAGAATATTAGGTGATAAGAACGCTGGAAGAGAAGGACCAAGACGGATGTTTTTGATACCCAGATGCAAAAGTGTTAACAGGATGCAGACGGCTTTCTGTTCATACCAGGAAAGAACGAAGGAAAGCGGAAGCTCATTAACAGAACATTCAAATGCATCCGCAAGTGCGACAGCAACCTGGATTGCACCATAAGCATCGTTGCACTGGCCAATATCCATCAGTCGTGGCAAGCCAGCGATTTCTCCCAGATCGAGATCATTGAAACGGAATTTCCCACATGCAAGAGTGAGGATCACACTGTCAGAAGGTGCCTGTTTTACAAATTCTGTATAATAATTTCGACCTGGCTTAGCACCATCACAGCCGGCAACCAGGAAGAAATGGCTGATCTCGCCTGATTTTACGGCTTTTACTACAGTATCTGCATGGGACAGGATGGCTGCATGACCAAAACCAGTTGTCACTTTCGTACCACCGTTGATACCTGTGAGGATTTGATCTTCTTTGTAACCACCCAGTTCCAGTGCTTTTTCAATAACTGGTGTAAAATCTTTCTTCTCATCAATATGAACAGTGCCTGGGAAAGCAACCATTTCTGTTGTAAACACTCTGTCAGCATAGCTGCTTTTTGGAGGCATCAGGCAGTTGGTAGTGTAAAGGATCGGAGCAGGAAGATGATCAAATTCTTTCTGTTGATTCTGCCATGCGGTTCCGAAATTTCCTTTTAGATGAGGAAATTTCTTTAAGAATGGATAGGCATGGGCTGGGAGCATTTCACCATGAGTATAGATATTGATCCCTTTTCCGCTTGTCTGTTCAAGTAAAAGCTGCAGATCCTTTAGATCATGACCAGTTACTACGATAAATGGTCCTTTTTCTACGGTAAGTGTAACTTCCGTCGGTTCTGGTGTTCCATAGGTTTCTGTATTTGCCTTGTCAAGAAGTGCCATGCACTTCAAATTGATCTCTCCTACTTTGAGAACTGTAGGAAGCAGTGCTTCTGTGCTCTCTTCATAACCAATCTTAAATAGTGCTTCGCAGAAGAACAGATTCACTTCATCATCTTCATAATTTAGAACATCTGCATGATAGGCATATGCAGCCATTCCGCGAATGCCAAAGAGAATAAGAGACTTCAGAGATCGGACATCTTCGTCTGCATTCCATAGTTGCTGCATATCGTATTCGTCTGTTTTACCACACGGAGACTGACATTTGCTGCAATCAGGAGCCAGTCTTTCTTTCTCTGCTCTGACTTTTTGTATCATGCTTTCAATTGAAGCATTATCAAAATTGACATTTGTAACCGTAGTAAACAGTCCTTCAATTATGACTTGACTAGTTTTTTTGGCAAGAGCTGTTGTGCTGTCAACAGCTTTTGCCAGACCGATCAACGCACCTGTCAGTTCATCCTGTAATTTTGCCGTATCTGCCGTTTTTCCACAGACACCAGAATTTCCTGTACATCCGCTGCATCCGATCGTCTGTTCACACTGAAAACAAAACATATTCTTATCCATTACTATATTCTCCTTTTACTCTAAGATTTTTTTATCATTTCCATTTTCTATCAATAGTATACAACTTGGGTTTCTGTAAAAAATATAGTATAATAATTGCAACATGTATGTTTGATTTCCAACAGGAGGGATCATTTTGAAAAAATATTTGCCTATTTTAAGAAACAGTCCTTTTTTTAAAGGCCTTACAGATAACGAGATATTATCCATATTACATTGCGTAAATGCAACGACAATTTACAGAAAACGGGGTTCTTATATTTTCAGAGCTGGGGACTCTACCGAAGTTATGGGACTTGTGGTGTCGGGCTGTGTTCTTGTTATGCAGGAAGATTTGTGGGGACATCGGAATATTCTGTCAAAATGCCATGTCGGTGATTTTTTTGGCGAGCCATATGCAGCAAGTCCGGGAGCTGTTTTGAATGTCAGTGTGGCAGCAGATGAGGATTGTGAGATCATTTTTTTAAATGTTCAGAGGCTTCTGGTTTCCTGTCCAACTGCATGTGAACATCATCAGAAGTTGATCCGTAATCTGGTCAGTGTCTTGGCTAATAAGATATTGATCCTGAACGATAAGATCACACATGTCGGCAAACGAACGACCAGAGATAAACTGTTGTCTTATTTGTCAGCAGAATCCATCAGACATTCATCATTGTCTTTTGACATTCCTTTTGACCGACAGCAACTGGCAGATTATCTTTGTATAGATCGTGCAGCAATGTCTACGGAGATATCAAAATTACAAAAAGATGGTTTTATAAAAACAAATCGAAAGCATTTTGAGTTGATCGTTAGTGCTTTCAGATAACGAATAGAAATCCATGGAGGAATATGATAATGTCAAAAGATGAATATTTGATCACAGATGCGCCCCTTAAAGCGTTGACTGTTTTTGCAATGCCCATAATCCTCGGCAGCTTCTTTCAACAAGTGTATAATATGGCTGATTCGATCATAGTCGGTCAGTTTGTAGGATCTTCTGCACTTGCAGCTGTTGGTGCCTGTGCCGCCCTCACAAATGTATTTATTTGTGTAGCATTGGGTGCGGGTGTAGGTGCGGGAGTGCTTGTGAGCCGCTATTTTGGAGCCAGAGATTACAGCAAAATGAAAACGATCGTGTCAACATCATTGATCAGTTTTTTGATCCTAAGTATATTTTTGGGTGTCTTTGGTTTTTGTTTTTCACATTTAATGATGAGTGTGTTACAAACACCTGCGGATATACTGAATGAATCGGTATTGTATCTAAGAGTTTATTTTGTGGGATTTCCATTTTTGTTTATGTATAATATTCTTTCAACGATGTTTACTTCAATCGGTGAATCGAAAATACCGCTGGCTCTTTTAATATTCTCATCAATGTTAAATATATTGATGGATCTTTGGATGGTAGCTGGACTTGGACTCGGTGTATTCGGTGCAGCCCTTGCAACTCTCATTGCACAGGGTATTTCCGCAGTGTTGTCACTTTTGATCTTCTTGTGCCGGATGCGTCGATATAAAAGCCATTTTGACTGGTTTGACAGACAGGAATTATATTCCATGCTTCAAATTGCTGTACCGTCAGTTCTCCAACAGGCCACAGTGTCAATTGGTATGATGATCGTACAGGCAGTTGTGAATCCATTCGGTACACAGGCACTCGCAGGTTATTCTGCAACGATGAGAGTAGAAAATGTTTTTTCACTGATATTTGTATCCATTGGTAATGCGGTTTCACCGTATGTTTCGCAGAATCTTGGTGCAAAGAAGATCGAACGTATCAAAAAGGGATACCATGCTGCATTGGTGTTAGATATATGTTTCGCAGTCCTTGCTTTCATAATCATCGAATCACTGCATACCCAGATCTCTTCACTGTTTCTTGGGAAAGATGGAACTGCTTTAGCATATCAGGTGTCTGGAAATTATATGAGATGGCTTGGTTATTTTTTCACCTTCATGGGGATCAAGATGGCAACAGATGGAGTTCTTCGCGGTCTTGGGATCATGCGGCCATTTCTTGTTGCTAATATGGTAAATCTTGCGATCCGCTTGTCAGTTGCTTTGATCTTTGCACCGCGTTTTGGTATTGCATTTGTCTGGCTCGCTGTACCAGCTGGCTGGTTTGCCAACTTTCTGATCTCCTATGCGGCACTCAGGAAATCATGGCCAAGTGATAATTGTAATTGCGTAATCAATACGAATGAGTTATTATGATAACAGATAGGTTTTTAAACTAGCAGCGAAAGCTTCTGAAGCCATACGAAGAAGGTTCAACGGACCTTTCTGCCGACAGACGGCAGGAAAACGGGATATTCATCATTTATCAGAATTCTGAAAATCGCGATTATATTATAAGATACAAAAACGACGCAGACAGTAAAATCGCATACTTTTAAAATGAATGGGCAGTCCCTCAGGCAGAGACTGCCTATTTTTCTGTTGAATTAAAGTAGCGGCAATAAAAATTGTAACTATTGATCTAGATTATTATACGAGAATATCGTACAAGGAGAGAATTTATGTTAGGAATCATCATTGACAGCATCAGTACTTTTATGTACAGCAAATTGCTAGTAATACTGTTGATCGGAGCGGGAATCTATTTTACGATCCGTACAAAATTGCCACAGATGAGATTATTTAAAGATGCCTGCAAAGCCGTTGTAGAAAAGCCAGAAGATGAAAATGGAGTATCATCGTTTCAGGCATTAATGGTATCTACCGCATCACGAGTTGGAACAGGAAATATCATTGGAGTATCGTCCGCTATCTGCATTGGAGGATTTGGCTCTGTATTCTGGATGTGGATCATTGCGATTATCGGAAGTGCATCCGCACTGATCGAAAGTACGCTGGCACAGATTTATAAGAGAAAAGGAAAAGATGGAGAATGTTATGGAGGACCGGCATATTACATTGAAGCAGCACTTCACTGCAGACCATTAGCGATCATATTCTGTATTTCCATGATCGCAACGTATGCATTTGGATTTAATATGCTCGCATCTTATAATTTACAATCTACATTTTCAGGATTCTCATTTTATGATGTAAAATGGACGCCATGGATCATCGGAGGAATTCTTGCAGTGATCACAGGATGGTGTCTCTTAGGCGGGGGATCAAGAATTGTAAAAGTAACATCTACATTAGTGCCAGCTATGGGGGTTGCATATATTCTGATTTCTGTGATCGTTATGATCATCAACCGTGCATATCTGCCAGTTGTATTTTCAAAGATCATCAGCGAAGCATTTGATTTCAAAGCAATTTTTGGAGCATTTGCAGGATCAGCTATGATGCAGGGAATCAGAAGAGGTCTGTACTCCAATGAAGCAGGTATTGGATCAGCACCAAATGCTTCTGCATCCGCACAGGTAAGTCATCCAATCAAACAGGGCTTAGTACAGATGTTATCCGTATTCATTGATACCCTGCTTTTATGCACAGCAACAGCCATGATGTGTTTGTCATCAGGAATTGCCCCTGCGCAAGAATTACAGGGGGCACCATGGGTACAGGCAGCACTGCATGAATCCTTAGGAAACTTCGGACCACTCTTTATCACAGTAGCGATGGTATTGTTTGCATTTACAACACTTCTTGGGAATTGTTTTTATTGTGATAACTTGCTAAATTATATCCACAAAGGACAGCCATCAAAGACATTCATGAAAGGATTTCGTATAGTATCTGCACTGGTTGTGTTCATTGGTGCAGGAATGGAAGTTTCTATGCTTTGGAATATTTCAGATGTTTTGATGGGAGTTATGGCACTGATCAATATTCCAGTGATTTTGATTTTGTCAAATACAGCATTGAAAGCATTGGAGGATTATGAAAAGCAGAAGAAAAATGGAGAGAATCCAGTGTTTAAGACTGGGAATATTGGATTGGAATACGAGACGGATTATTGGAGTTAGATTTATATTTTTTACTTTTGATACTGACATTGTCATGGTATAATTAAAGAAAGATTTTAGGCAAAACAGACGAAAGTCTGTGACGCAAAGCTAAAGGGCCTGTAAAATGGCAGCCAGTTGCAGAAAATGATAGGCACTGTCTGTTTGACAGTGCTGTTTTATTTCATAGAGATTTCATAGGGAATTTTTTATGAATTGAGGGAGAACAAAGTTATGAAGTTAAGAAAATTATTGAGCCTGTCTATTGCAACTGTATTACTATGCTTTACAGGCTGTAAAAATACATTGAGTAACCATGAGCCGATCACAATTCTGGCCCCTTATTTAGAATGCGATCGTTTAGTTGACCTGGTACATAAAAAATACCCAAAAGTAAATTTGAAAGTTCTTTCTTATTCTGGTGCAAATACAACGACATATTTACACAACATGTTAGCAGCAGACGATCTGCCGGATATTTGTACACAGACTGTTTATGATCCTAATATTGATGATGTGAGTGACAAGATGATCGATCTTTCTGGCTATGATTTTACAGATGATTATGTGGAATCCAGATTGCAGGATATTTCAGATGATGGAGCTATTTACATGCTTCCATCAGCCTATAATTGTATAGGTATCACGTATAATAAGACCCTGCTAGAAAAACATGGATGGAAACTTCCAAAATCTTTTCATGATCTTGAAAAACTGGCGAAAAAGGCGAAAAAAGCAGGGGTACAGTTGTGTCTGGCACAGATTGAATATCCAGGCTATGGCTTTCAATATATGTGTAATATTGCAGATACGGCATTTTTAGGTACATTCCAAGGCAAGCAATGGCAGAAGGATTATCTGACAGGAAAGGCTAATGTGAGTGATACAAAGAAAATGATGGATTGTATGGATTATATTCAGAAATGGAAAGACCTGGGTATGTTTACTGCCAATAAAAAGAATCCACAGAGTGATGACGAGACTAGAAAAGAATTTATGAAAGGTAATACGTTATTCTTACTGGGAAGTAAAAATGGAATTGGAGAAACAGATGGCACAAAGGATAAGTTTGGGTTAATGCCATATCTTTCTGAAGATGGAAGCCAGAATGTATACATTTTGAATGTGACACGTTTTCATGGACTGAGTAAAAAATTAGAAAAGGATCCACAAAAGTTGAAAGATGCATTAAAAGTTATGAAAGTAATCTCTTCCGTGGAGGGAACAAGTGCATTATATGAAGAATCAACTTTAAAAGCGAACCTTCTTCCATTTAAAGACTGGAATGCTGACAATACGTATTATGGGGATATTGCTGATGAGATCAATGCCGGGAATACGGCACCGTTTATTTATACAGGGTGGGAAAATACATTGGTCAATACAGGATACCGTATGCTAGAATACATTCAGGATAAGGCAACGATAAAAGATGTTGTAGATCAATTGGACAATGATCAGGATCGTGTGGTCAATAATAAGCCAGAAGTTATCACAACTACGACAGAAGTTATCTCTCAGAAGAGTTGTGCAAAACTGATCGGCAGATGTTTTATGGAAGCAACAAAAAGTGATGCAGCACTGATTTCTTTAGGAAAATGGATCAAAGGAAATGGAAAAGATCAGAATATGGCTGGTGTGAATGGAAAACTTTACGCACAGGATATTACGGAAAGTGATATATGTACCATTCTTCCAACCGGCTGGTATGATACGATACAAACCGTACGATTAACAGGAAGAGAAATCAAACAATTATGTAAAGATGGTTACGATGCTGCTGGTACGGGTAATACCTATCCATATGTATTAGTGAAGGATAAAAAGTTTGAAGCAGATCAAACTTACAAAGTCGCGATCTGCGGAGCAGGTAAAGAGTTAACATTAAATGACAGTGGCATTGTGGGAATGAATGCAGCAAAAGATTTCTTTTCAAAATTTAAAACCCTAAGTGAGGCGGATGTGAAATGAGATTCAGTCAAAACAATATGTTAGAGAAGACAAAGAAATATAAAAAGATTATAGTTGGCTGTATTATTGCAATCTTATTTATGATCATTTCATTTATTTTCATATACCAGACATACATTCAAAAGATTATTTATGAAGAACGGTTAAATCAGATGGATGAAGTTACTCATCAGATGTTTTTAAATCTGGAAGACATAATGGAAACAAAATGGGATTATGTCAAGGTACAATGTAATATCATAGAAGCTGCTGATATACGGACTACCGAGGATTTGAGTCTGCATATGAAAAGAATAACTGATTTGTATGAATTTGCAGATTCAAAAATAACATTGCTGGCTGTTGATGACAGTGGAAAGTACTATACAGAAGAAGGAAATCAGGGGATGGTAAGGGATGCATATCATTTTGAACATAGTCCTAAAAAGATCAACTATGTATCGAATTTTATGACGACAAATGAATCCCGTATGTTGTTTTTAAAGAAATTAGAGCATCCGATCAGGCTTCAAAGCGGTCAGACCATCAATTATTATGGATTATATCAGGATATGCATAAACTGAATGAATATTTTGGATGTGATGCCTATGAAAATAATAACAGTGTCTATATTCTTGATGATAATGGTTTTAAACTGTTCAATAGTAATAAGGTGGAACTGATCAAAGGACATAATGTATTCACGGTATTAAAGAAGATGGAATATCTACATGATTCTTCATTTGACAAAGCAGAAAAAGAATTAAAAGAAAAGGGTGTGAGTTATTCTAATGCCATACTCGATGGGACGGAATACTTTTATGTTTTAAAGAAAATGGATCATGCGGCATGGAACTTGATCTTTCTCGTTCCTGCCAAATATGTAGCGACCAACACGGTAAGGCTTGTGAAGTTGATCATATGGTTTATTATCTTGTTTGCAGTTATTGCCGCTGGTTGTATGATCAAAGGGATCGTTACAGTTCTTAGAAAAAGCCAGAGTGAAGCAATTGAAATCGAAAGAGAAAATAATACAAGACTGGAAACAATAAATACAGAACTCACGCAAGCTAAACAGGCGGCGGAGCAGGCTTTTGAAGTCGCTAACAATGCAAGTCAGTCCAAAAGTGATTTCCTGGCTAACATGTCTCATGATATCCGTACACCGATGAATGCGATCATAGGTATTACATCCTTGATCAGACATGATGCAGGGAATGAGGATAAGGTGATCGAGTATGTTGATAAGATAGATATTTCTGCACAGCATCTTTTGGGAATCATTAATGACGTTTTGGATATGAGCAAGATTGAAGCAGGAAAAACTGTTTTCAGCTATTCTGATTTTTCTATTCTGGAGTTTATGCAGGAGATTCAAACGATGTTTCGTCCACAGACAGAGGAAAAGCATCAGTCTTTGGTGATTCATCATGAGAACATTGTGCATGAATGGGTTAATAGTGATTATGTTCATTTGATGCAGATTTTCAGCAATCTGTTTTCAAATGCAGTAAAGTATACACAGGAAGGTGGAAAGATCCAGTTTCTTGTAGAAGAATGCGAAACGAAATCCAGTGTGTATGCAAAGTATCATTTTGCAGTTATTGATAATGGTGTAGGTATGTCCGAGGATTTCAAAGACAAGATTTTTGATACTTTTACCCGTGAGGAAAGTTCTTTGACAAATAAGATACAGGGAACAGGGCTTGGAATGGCGATCACCAAGAATCTGATTGAAGCAATGGGAGGAACCATTGATGTTGATAGTGAACTGGGACAGGGAAGTTGTTTTGAGGTCTTTATGGATCTTAAAATTGCAGAAGAGTCTGTTTCGTCAGCATTGCAGGTAGAAAAAAGTGAGATAGATGACGATATTATGAAAGGAATGAGGTTCTTGTATGCAGAGGATAATGAGCTGAATGCGGAGATCTTGACGGAACTGTTAAAGATCAAGGGAGCTGAGTGTACTGTCTGTGAAAACGGTGAAAGGATCCTCGAGGCATTTGAGAGATCTGCTCCTGGAGATTATGATATGATCCTGATGGATGTGCAGATGCCAGTTATGAATGGCTATGAGGCAACAAAGGCGATCCGCAAGAGTTCACATGAACAGGCAAAGACGATCCCGATCATTGCAATGACTGCTAATGCATTTTCAGATGACATTCATCATTCTCTGACCATTGGTATGACTGCGCATATTTCCAAACCGGTTGAGATGAAGGTATTGGAAAAAACAATAAGGAGTATAAAATTCGGGGGGGGGGTTGAAGCGCAGGTTACTGAACGATAAGGATGAGATATAAAAATGAGGTTATAAGATGAGAAAAAGAAAAATTTTTACTGTTGCATTGATATTTTCTATATTAATGGCAACTTTGGTAGGATGTGATAAGGCAGATAAAGTGTCTGACACAACAAAAAAACCTATTATAAAAATTGGAAGTGACAATTATCCGCCTTATAATTTCCTGAATGAGGATGGTGTTCCGACAGGTATAGATGTTGAACTGGCAACGGAAGCATTTAGAAGGATGGGGTATAAGACGGAGGTCGTTCAGATCAATTGGGAAAAGAAAAAAGAGCTGGTAGAAAGTGGGAAAATTGATTGTATCATGGGCTGTTTTTCCATGGAAGGACGACTTAACGATTATCGTTGGGCCGGACCGTACATAGCAAGCCGTCAGGTAGTTGCTGTAAATGAGAACAGTGACATTTATAAACTGAATGATCTGAAAGGAAGGAACCTTGCAGTCCAGTCCACAACCAAACCGGAAGGTATCTTTCTGAAGCGGACAGATAAGAGAATCCCTAAATTGGGCAATCTGATCAGTCTTGGACACAGGGAATTGATCTATACATTTCTGGGGAAAGGGTATGTGGATGCGGTAGCTGCGCATGAGGAATCCATCGTCCAGTATATGAAAGATTATGATACAAACTTCCGTATTCTAAAGGAACCATTGATGGTCGTCGGGATAGGAGCTGCTTTTGCAAAGAATGATGACAGAGGAATCTGCGAGCAGTTGAACCAGAAGTTGAAAGAAATGCACAAGGATGGTACATCCCTGAAGATCATAAAAAAATATCTGGATGATCCAGAGAAATATCTGGAGGTGGATGATCTTGGATATTAATGGAAGAGAAAAAGCAAAACGATTCTGGATAGTTGCTGGTTTGCTTGGAATCTGCATATTTGTTGCAGCACTTTTTTATTTTTTTCATGCGGAAAAAAATGAAGCTGAGAAAAGAATGGTGGAGATTGTAAACTATGTTAAAGTACAGTGCTCAACCTATACTCATTATAATGAATCTTCAGAATCAAAAAGTCTCCTTCGTGCGATCGAAAGTGCCAGACAGATGAGCACAAATATTGATATGGAAATAAAGAATGGAAAGAAGTTAGACCGAAAGTTTCTGAAAGAAAATCTGCAGTCACTCTGGGTGGATGGTATTCTTGTATTGGATGAAAAAGGAAAGAAAGTTTGTGAATACAGTATGGATGAAGGTTTGATGGATGAGATGATCGATTATCTGCAAAAAGATATCATCATGGATTACACAGGATATAGAGAAAGATTTTATTCAGAACGGATTGCCAGAGGAGATGGATCATGTATCGATATCGCAGCTTGTGCCAGAAAAGATGCTCCAGGGATTGTTGCAGTTTACTACTATACATCGCCGAAGTTTATCAGAAATTATACTTTGACGATCCAGAGTCTTTTAAATGGGTACAATACCGAGAAAGACGGGACTATTATCGTTGCAGACAAAGGGAAAGTGATTGCCAGTAATGATGAAAAATTATTGGCACAGGATGTTGCAGACAATGGGGCTATTCAGAAAATGAAGAAGCATACAGATAGTCGGCATATCTTCCATCTGAAGAATAAAGGAACTGGCTGCTATGGTATCATGCTGAAACAAAGGGACTATTATATCTACGTGTATCTACCAGATAAAGAGGTATTCAGTAATCTGCCGCTCAGTGTAACAGGTGTTATCTTTCTTTATTTTATCATTCTTAGTTTTTCATGGTTCTGGATATATACAATCGATCTGGCACACCAGAAACAGGAACAGGAAAAAGATGAAAAATATAAAGCCGAACTTCTGAAATCGGCAAAAAAAGCAGAGGCAGCGAACGAGGCGAAAACAGAATTTCTCCAGAGAATGAGCCATGATATTCGGACACCGATCAATGGAATCTGTGGTATGATCGATGTGGCAGAGCATTATGCAGATAATATGGAAAAACAGACAGAATGCAGGGCAAAGATCAAAGAAACATCTCATCTGTTACTGGAATTGGTCAATGAAGTTTTGGATATGAGTAAGCTGGAATCGGACGAAGTAGTTCTGGAAGAAATTCCATTTAATCTGAGCGATATTTCCAAGGAAATCTTTGTTGTGATTGAACAGATAGCTGCAGAACAAAATATCCGGATCGTGTGGGAGAAAAAAGAAGTCACACACTGGAATCTCATCGGAAGTCCAGGATATGTAAAAAGGATCATGATGAATATTTTGTCAAATGCGGTAAAATATAATAAAGAAAACGGATATATCTATATCAGCTGTCAGGAATTTACATCGGAGCAGGAAGGAAGAGTGACGATTGAATTTATCTGCCGAGATACAGGAATTGGTATGACGAAGGATTTCCAGAAACACCTTTTTGAACCGTTTGCACAGGAGCATACTGGAAGCCGTACAAAATTTTCCGGAACAGGGCTTGGAATGCCGATCACGAAAAAACTGATCGAAAAAATGGGAGGAACGATCACGTTTGAAAGTAAGAAGGGAGAAGGCACCACCTTTGTGATCAAAATTCCATTTAAAATAGATCAGGATGCTGATAAAGATAAGAAACAGAAAGATATGTCAGAAAAATCTATAAAAGATCTGAAGATCCTTCTGGTGGAAGATAATGAGCTGAATATGGAAATCGCAGAATTTGTGCTCCAGAATGAAGGTGTATCTGTGACGAAAGCATGGAATGGTCAGCAAGCTGTTTGGATATTCAAAAAAAGCAGACCAGATGAATTTGATGTTATTTTGATGGATATTATGATGCCAGTTATGAATGGTTATGAAGCAGCGAAGATGATCCGCACACTGGACAGAGATGATGCAAAAACGGTTCCGATCATAGCAATGACGGCAAACGCGTTCACCGAGGACAGATTAAAGTCAAAAGAATCGGGAATGAATGAACACATTGCGAAACCTGTAGATACAAAATTATTAGTAAAAGTGATCAGTGAATTAGTAGAAAATAAAGAGGAGGATTCGTAATGAAAAAGAGAAAATGGAATAGAGTTTTTTCTGTACTTTTGGTGATGGTGACAGTCATATCACTTATGTCAGGATGTGGCAAGAAGAGCGTGAAAAAAGAAGAGAAAGATACGATCACAGTATATTTATGGAGCACAAATTTATATGAAAAATATGCACCATACATTCAGAAACAGCTTCCAGATATTAATATTGAATTTGTAGTAGGTAACAATGATCTGGATTTCTATCGGTTTCTTAAGGAAAATGGCGGATTGCCAGATATCATAACTTGCTGTCGTTTTTCACTACATGATGCAAACCCTCTGAAAGACAGCCTGATGGATCTTTCCACAACCAATACAGCAGGTGCTGTCTATAATACATACCTCAACAATTTTATGAATCAGGATGGCAGTGTAAACTGGCTTCCAGTGTGTGCGGATGCGCATGGGTTTGTAGTTAACAAAGACCTTTTTAAAAAATATGATATCCCTCTGCCAACAGATTACAAAAGTTTTGTTTCTGCCTGCCAGGCATTCAAAAAAGTGGGGATCCGTGGATTTACTGCAGACTATTCTTATGATTATACTTGTATGGAAACACTGCAGGGACTATCTGCGTCAGAGCTGTCTACAGCGGCTGGACGTAAATGGCGTACTGCCTATAGTGATCCTGATAATACAAAGAGAGAGGGTTTGGACAGTAAAGTCTGGCCGGAGACTTTTGAACGTATGGAGCAATTCATTCAGGATACAGGGTTGAGCAAAGATGATCTGAATATGAATTATGATGATGTGATGGAGATGTATAAAAGTGGTAAGCTAGCTATGTACTTTGGAAGTTCTTCTGGTGTAAAAATATTTCAGGATCAGGGCATTGATACAACATTTCTTCCATTCTTTCAACAAAATGGAGAAAAATGGCTGATGACGACACCATATTTTCAAGTGGCGCTGAACCGTAACCTGACAAAGGATGAAACACGCCGACAGAAAGCAATGAAAGTGTTGAATGTAATGCTGTCAGAGGATGCACAGAATCGGATTGTTTATGATGGCCAAGATGTATTAAGCTATAGTCAGGATGTAGATACACATCTTACAGAATATCTCAAAGATGTCAGACCTGTGATCGAAGAAAATCATATGTATATCCGAATCGCATCCAATGACTTTTTCAACGTATCCCAAGATGTAGTCTCTAAGATGATTTCAGGAAAATACGATGCCAAACAGGCTTACCAGTCATTTAATACAAAGCTTCTGAAGAAGAAATCTGATTCTGAGAAGATCGTGCTCGATTCAAAGAAAGCTTATTCCAATCATTTTCATACCAACGGGGGGAATGAAGCGTATTCTGTTATGGCAAATACTTTGCGTGGCGTCTACGGTACGGATGTGCTGATCGCAACAGGAAACAGCTTTACAGGAAGTGTACGGAAGGCAGGATATACGGAAAAAATGGCTGGCAATATGATCATGCCAAATGGTCTTTCAGCTTACAAACGGAAGATGAGCGGGGCTGAGCTGAAAAAGACGGTCAGAAATTTTGTAGAAGGTTATCAGGGTGGTTTCAATCCATTTAACCGTGGCTCCCTGCCTGTGGTCAGTGGTATTTCTGTAGAGATCAAGGAAACGGATGATGGTTATACATTAAGTAAAGTTACAAAGAATGAAAAACCAGTTCAGGATAAGGATACCTTTACTGTAACCTGTCTTGCGACACCACAACATATGGAAGCATATCCAACGGGTAAAAACATTGTATTTGATAGAGAAGATATTTCGGTGAAAGATACCTGGACAAAATATGTTTTGGAGGGTGATGCCGTTCTCGCGAAGCCTGAAGCCTATGTGAATTTGAGGTGAGAGGAATGGATGTTAAGAATCATAATATGAACAAAAAGAAATCGATCATGAGAAAACGATTCAGGATCATTGCCTTTCTTGCGTTCTTTCTTGGAATCATTATGGCTGTTTCTCAATATTTTGAGTTTGTATCGAAAACTGTCTATGAGGAAAGCGTTTCTCATCTGACCGAAGTTTTCCATCAGTCGAATAATATGTTAGGTGAACTGACACATAAGAATCTGATGTATCTTCATATGTGGAGTGAGTATCTGCAGGATGCTCCAAGTGAAAGCAAAATTCGTGATTATATAGATAAAGCGCAGAAAGATGCGGGATTTTTATATTTTTATTTCCTATCAGCTGACGGTAACTATAAGATGACAACAGGTGAAACAGGTTATCTTGGATTACAGGAAAATATTGAAGATGAGATTCAAAAGGGCAATGATATCATAACCAATGCAGCAGTTCCCGGAAAATCCCAGATGCTTGTTTTTGCCAGCCCGAAGGCTCATGGAAGTTATCAGGGATTTAAATATGATGCAATTGCTATTGCCTATGAAAACGCTGATATAGTAAATGTACTCGATATCTCTGCGTTTAATGGAAAAGCAAAGAGTTATGTTCTTCATCCAGATGGTCGTGTTGTGATCGATCATTCTTTGGAGTCATGGGGAAATGTGTATAACTTTTTTGGCATTCTGAGAGAACATACAGATATCTCCGAAAAAGAGATCCTTGAAATTTCAAAGAAATTTAAAGAGGGACATACAGGTGCGATGTTACTAAATCTGGATGGAAAGGATTACTATCTTGTTTATGAAAAATCAGGTATTCAGGACTGGATATTTCTGGGACTTGTCCGGGCAGATATCGTCAATGCCAGTATGAACACTTTGCAACTTAGTACGATGCTTCTTGTAGGGGCAGTCGTGCTCTGTATTACAGCCATTCTTATTGGATTTATTTTACGAAAAAATAGTGTAAGACTGAAGAAAAAAGACACAGAGATATTGTACAGGGATGAGCTGTTTCAAAAGTTGTCAATGAATGTGGATGATGTATTCTTAATGTTGGATGCAAAAACGTATCAGGCAGATTATGTCAGTCCGAATGTAGAAAAACTGTTGGGGATTACCGTAGAACAGATTCGGAAAGATATTTGTGCTTTAGGAGAACTGCATTCTGAGGATATGGAAGACCTGAAGAAGGATTATCTAAAGGAGATTCAGGTTCATGAACAGCAGGAATGGGATTTTGAATATGTTCATCAGAAAACAGGAGAACGACGCTGGTTTCATAGTGTTGCAATGGGCAGTGAGCTGAACGGAGATAAGAAATATATACTGGTTATGTCGGACCGTACTGCTGACAAGAAGATGAACCAGGCACTTTCTGAAGCAGTCCATGCTGCGGAGAATGCCAATCAGGCAAAGAGTACTTTCCTCTCCAACATGTCTCACGATATCCGGACACCAATGAACGCTATCATTGGGTTTACGACATTGGCTGTGAGCAACATTGATAACAAGAAAATGGTCAGAGATTATCTTGGTAAGATCCTTTCGTCCAGCAATCATCTGTTATCACTTATCAATGATATACTGGATATGAGTCGTATTGAGAGTGGCAAGATCCATCTGGAAGAAACAGAGGTTAGTTTGTCGGATGTACTTCATGATCTGAAGACGATCATCAGTGGACAGATTCATGCGAAGCAGTTGGAACTTTATATGGATGCCATGGATGTTATGAATGAGGATGTGTATTGCGATAAGACACGGCTAAACCAGATACTGCTGAATCTTTTGTCCAATGCGATCAAGTTTACTCCCGCAGGCGGAACGATTTCTGTCCGGTTGAAACAATATCCGAGAACACAGCAAGAGCGTCAGCTATATGAGATCAGGGTAAAGGATAACGGAATCGGTATGAGTGAGGATTTTGTACAGAAACTTTTTTCTCCTTTTGAGCGGGAGAGAAGTTCTACAGTCAGCAGGACTCAAGGTACAGGACTGGGCATGGCTATTACCAAGAATATCGTGGATATGATGGGCGGAAATATTGAGATCCAGACAGAACAGGGCAAAGGTACGGAATTTATTGTACGACTGCCGTTGCGGACCCAGTCTAAGCAGCATCATGTAGAGAAGATCGCAGCGTTGGAAGGTCTTAAGGCATTGGTGATAGATGATGATTTTAATACCTGTGACAGCGTGACAAAGATGCTTGCAAAGGTTGGAATGCGTTCGGAATGGACACTTTCTGGTAAGGAGGCGGTTCTCCGTGCAAGGCAGTCTATAGAGCTGGGTGATGCATTCCATGCCTATATCATCGATTGGCGCTTGCCAGATATGAATGGTATTGAAGTTACCCGACAGATCCGTAGTCTTGGTGATGATACACCGATCATTATCCTGACTGCTTACGACTGGTCAGAGATCGAAGCGGAAGCAAGAGCAGCAGGAGTCAATGCATTTTGTGCGAAACCTATATTCATGTCAGACATCAGAGATACTTTGATGACAGCAATCGGTCAGAAGCAGGATAGGACGGATGATGATATTCTTCCGGCAGTAAGTTCAGATTTTAGAGGCAGAAGTATTCTGCTTGTAGAAGATAATGAATTAAACAGTGAGATTGCGATAGCGATTCTTAATGAATATGGATTCCAGGTTGATACAGCAGAAAATGGAGCGGAGGCAGTTGAGAAGATCAGGAATTCAGCACCAGGCGATTATGAGCTTGTACTTATGGATATTCAGATGCCTGTAATGAATGGATATGAGGCTGCAAAGCAGATCCGTGCACTGGGTGATCCAGCACTGGCAGAAATTACGATCCTTGCTATGACTGCCAATGCTTTTGATGAAGATAGAAAGAAAGCACTGGAATGTGGTATGGATGGATTTTTATCCAAACCAATTGTTATTGAGGAATTGATCCATACGTTACAAACCAATTTGAAATAAATGAAAGGAAGCGATATCTTTTTTATTCACAAAAATTTCGAAATCTCTTAAGAAAATCTTTGACAAAATGTAACAATGGAGAATCGAAACGTGATATAATAAAGAGCAAGTGTCTATAGAACTCACATGACACAACATAAGACAAGTTTACGAAACATAAGAAGATGAGGAGGGCATAAAGATGCCTGGTATTATTTTAGAAGGAGGAACATTTCGTCCGATCTTTAGTGCAGGAGTGATGGATGCACTGTTGGATGAAGATATCATGTTTCCTTATATGATCGGAGTATCTGCGGGAATCTGTGATGGTTTTTCCTATATATCCAAACAAAAGGAAAGAAATTTAAAAATCCTGATGAACCACAGGAATGATAAAAGATACATGGGAGCGAGGAATCTACTGAAGGAGAGAAGTCTTTTTGGACTGGATTTCGTATATGACACGATCCCAAACAAACTGTATCCATTTGACTGGAAGACATTTAATGAATACAAAGGAACGATCAAGGTCGGTGTAACAAATGCATGGACAGGGAAAGCAGAATACAAAGATGGAATGAAACTGGATAAGAAGTGTACGATGCTTCGAGCAACTTGTGCGATTCCGTTTGCATTTCCAACGATCAAAGTAGATGGAAAGCCTTATTATGATGGTGGAATTGCAGATCCGATTCCGATCAGACGATCAATAGAAGATGGGAATGATAAGAATCTGATCGTACTGACAAGGCCAGAAGGGTATAGAAAAGAATTAAGCAAGAGCAACAAAGCTGCGGCAAAACTTCTCAAGAGAAAATATCCACATTTACCGGAACTGCTGTTAAATCGTCATATAAGATATAATAAAACAGTTAGATATTGTGAGCAGTTAGAGAGGGAAGGAAAGGCAGTGATCCTAAGACCAGAGTATACAATCGATAGTTTAGAGAAAGACATTGATGTATTAAAACAAACGTATGATATGGGATACCGCGTCACAAAAGAGAATATAAACAGAATTAAAGAATTATTTTAGACGACTCTTTATGCCTGTTCCACTGGACGGAAGAAGCTCGATAAGATATACTTTATAAGATTAAGACAAAGGAGGGATCGGGCGATGGCAAGAATTGAAGAATCAAGACGAACTTATATAGAAGAACTTGCGACCAATCCAAGAGTCAACCTGATGGTTTTATCAGAACGAATCAATATTGCGTTTCATGAGGATGAAAGTGAGGTATCTCTGTCAGAGAAGATAGCAGAGAAACTTTATGATATGCCACAATTGATCACTAAGTTATTACAGCAGGAAGCAATCGAATTCTTACTGCAATGTTGGGATATGGAAGGTGAGAGCCTGATCGCTGAGATGTATGCAAGAGAGATTGAACAGTTACATTTTCTTGGATTTCTCTCATATGAAGACGATACGATCTTATTGAATATGGAAGCAAAGGATGATTTTTTCTTCTCTCTGAAAAGCCGCAGAGTTCAGGAAGAGTTAGAAGAGGGTACCAGACTTGAGAATATTCTCTTTGGAATGTTGTTTTTATATGGTATTTTAGATATTTATGAGTGCTGCCAGATGATCCAAGAAGAGATGTTCCCAGAGCTGACTTATGATGAGTTGGAAGAATTTATATTACTCCGTATTGTATTCTGGCAGTCAGGAATCTTATTAAGAAATCAGATGAATTCAAGACTGTTACTGGCAAGCCGTGAGGTAGAAAATCGTAACGAAGTATTTATTCAGTGGAGCCTTAGGGAAGATCTATCATGGAAACGTTACAGTGAAGATGAATATAAGAATCTGGCACTAGGCAATGGAATTGGAGGCTGGGATGGAATCCCGGAATTATATGATTTTGTGATGAAGAATATCGAGAATGATCAGTATAAGGTTATGATGATCGTAAAATCACTGGTTGTTAAGATTCAAAATGGATTGACTTATGAAGAGATTACATCTGCGTATGTGAATCTTCTGGATGAAGAAGATAAAGAACATCAAAGGATCCTTTGTGAATTGATCCGTACGCTTTATAAAACTGTACCATTATATAGTCTCAAGGGACATACGAGAACAGAATTGGAAGAAGAAAGCCAAGAAGCAAGATTTCATGTGATTCAGGGTGGTAAAGAGTAAGGAGGAAGCGAATGAGACAGTCAACTGTATTAGTAGTAGATGACGAGAAAGAGATTGCTGACTTTATTGAATTATATTTAAAGAATGAAAATTATAATGTACATAAATTTTACAATGGAAAGGATGCCTTGGCGTGTGTAGAACATGAGAATATTGATCTGGCGATCCTTGATGTGATGCTGCCAGATATTGATGGATTTGAGATTTTAAAACAGATCCGTTTAACACACAATTTCCCTGTGATCATGCTGACAGCGAAAGTATCTTCCATGGATAAGATCAATGGATTGACATTAGGAGCTGATGATTACATTGAGAAACCATTTGAGCCGTTGGAATTGATGGCAAGAGTGAAGGCACAGCTTCGAAGATTTACAAGATACAACGATGGAAGCGGTATGAATCAGGAAGATACACTGGAGATCGCAGGCCTTATCTTAAACCGTGCAACACACCAGTGTACTTATGGAGAAGAAGAAATTACATTGACACCGCTGGAATTTTCAATTTTATGGATTCTGACACAGAACCGCGGGAAGGTTATAAGCTCAGAGAATCTTTTTGAGCAGGTATGGAAAGAAAAATATTTTAAGAATAACAATAATACAGTCATGGTACATATCAGACATCTCCGTGAGAAACTGGGAGAGGTCATGGGACATAAAGAATTGATCAAGACAGTCTGGGGAGTTGGATATAAAGTTGAGGAGTAAATACAGAAGTTTAAAGATAAGGATCATACTACAGACATTGGGAATCAGTCTGATCGTTGCATGTATCGGATACTTTGTACTTGATATATTTGTAGATGGTGTATTTCAGGATCCATTTGCCAAAACGGTCGTTTATATATTTGAACGGATCGGGATGGATGAACTAGAAGCAATCCGTGTATATCGGCTGATCTTTGTACAAAATAAAACAATGATCATTGGTGCTGGATTTTTTGTGCTGCTTTTGTTAAGCTTTTATCTGGGTATGTCAAAATTCACGACATATCTAAGACAGGTTGAAGGCGGGATCCAGATGATCTTAAATGAATCCAAAGACCGCATATTGCTCCCACCAGAGTTGAATCCTTTGGAGAATAAATTAAATGAGATCAAAGGAACGTTGAAAGAACAGAGGCGGATTGCAGAAGAAAGTGAGCAGAGAAAGAATGATATCATCGTCTATCTTGCTCATGATCTGAAGACACCGTTGACGTCGATCATTGCATATTTATCATTGTTAAATGAATCGCCGGATATGTCGGAAGAACAAAGAGCTAAGTATACAGGAATTTCTCTTGAGAAAGCGAAACGTCTTGGAGAACTGATCAATGAGTTCTTTGAAATTACAAGGTATAATCTTCAGAATATTACCTTGGACAAAAAGGAATTTTATCTTTATGTTCTGCTTGAACAGGTAATGGATTCTTTTGCTGCGGTATTTAAGCAGAAAGGATTAGAGTGGAAGATAGAGGTAGATGATAAAATATTAATTTATGGTGATCCGGACAGGCTTGCCAGGGTTTTTGAGAATCTGTTAAGGAATGCAGTATCGTATTGTTATCCGAATTCTCTCATCGAGGTTTATGGAATGATCGATGGAGATAACGCAGAGATTTTAGTCAGGAATCAGGGAAAGACCATACCAGAACATCAATTAAATAACCTGTTTGAGAAATTTTACAGATTAGATGAAGCAAGATCTTCTGAAACTGGCGGGGCAGGTCTTGGACTTGCGATCGCGAAGGAGATCATAGAGCTTCATGATGGAACTATCAAAGCAAACAGCCAGAATGAGTATACGACATTCATAATACGGCTGCCAAGAAAGAAGGAGGAACAATGAAAAAAGTATATGTCATTGGACATCGCAATCCAGATACAGATTCCATCTGTTCTGCGATCGCATATGCAAACTTAAAGAATCAAGTGGAAGGAAATGGATACGAAGCATATCGTGCCGGTAATATCAACGGCGAAACAAGATATGTATTGGATACATTTGGAATTAAAGATCCAAAATATGTTAGTGATGTAAGACCAAGATTAAAAGACGTAAATTTAAATCTAGTTAAAGGTGCAAAAGCGACAGATTCCCTGAAATCTGCACGTGAAATGATGCAGACAGAGAAGATCGTGTCTCTTCCAGTATTAGATGGAAAGAAAATGATCGGTCTGGTATCCATCAGTGATGTGTTGAAAGCAGACATGGATGTTTATGACAATGAAATTCTTGCCAAAGCAAAAACACCATATAAAAATGTTGTAGAAACATTAGATGGAACACTTCAGGCAGGAGATATCGAAGGATATATCACAGAAGGTAAGTTAACAGTATCTGCCGCAAGTGTTGATACAATGGAAGAATTTGTAACAGCCAAAGATACAGTGATCGTTGCAAACCGTGAAGATGCACAGATTGGTGCGATCCAGACAGGAGTACAGTGTGTTGTAGTATGCATGGGTACAGAAGTTACTGATAAAGTATTAGAACTTGCAAAGGAAAAGAACTGCAGAATCATCACAACACCATATGATACATTTACAGCAAGCCGTTTGATCTGCCAGGCAATGCCAGTATCTTATATCATGGCAACAGATACGATCGTATCTTTTAATGAAACAGATTTTGTAGATGATGTCAAAGAAGAGATGACAAAGAAACGTTTCCGTTACTTCCCTGTATTGAATGCAGATAGCGAATTTGTAGGATTTATTTCCAGACGTCGTATCTTAGAATTCAACAAGAAACAGGTAATCTTAGTTGACCATAATGAAGTATCACAGGCAGTCGAAGGATTAGAAGAATGTGAGATCATGGAGATCATCGACCACCACAGAATCGGAAGTGTGGAAACTGTATCACCAGTTTACTTCAGAAATCAGCCAGTTGGATGTACAGGAACGATCGTTGCTCAGATGTACCGTGAACAGGGAATCGAGATTACAAAAGAGATGGCAGGATTAATGTGTTCTGCAATTCTTTCTGATACATTAATGTTCCGTTCTCCAACATGTACACCAGTGGACGAACAGATCGCGAGAGAATTAGCACAGATCGCGGGAATTGATGTAGAAGAACATGCTAAAGCAATGTTCCGTGCAGGAAGTGATTTAAGTGGTAAGACTCCAAACGAGATCTTCTACATGGATTATAAGAAATTCAATGCCGATACAATTGATTTTGGTGTTGGACAGATCACATCCATGGATCAGGGAGAATTAGATGATATCAAAGCATCAATCCTTGAATATATGGATTCTGTGAAAGAAGAACAGGGACTTGATTACGTATTCTTTATGTTAACAAACATCTTAGAGGAAACAACACATCTGCTGATCTGCGGACCAGAAGCTGAGGGAGTGATCGAACGCGGATTTGGCGTAACACCAGAAGATAAAGTTGCAATTCTTCCTGGAGTTATGTCACGTAAGAAACAGATGATCCCTAATCTGTTGAATGCGTTTCAGCAGTAATTTGACATAGTCGTTCAAATGTATATAAGAAAATAAGAATAAGAGCCATCCGCCAAAATTCTAATGGTCGGATGGCTCTTATTCTTATTTATTTTTTCTCATATATAATGGAAGGCTATTCAAATCAGACAGACGGAAGTCAATTCTGTTATGAGTGGTGCTAAAAGAAGTATTGAAAATATGGAATAAGAATAGTATACTAATAATAAATAAAATATGTGGAATAAACTGTAAAAAATACTTGCCAATATTTGTAAATTAATGTAAACTATAAACATCAATAATCTAGATTAAGATCAAAGAAGTTCTATATAATTGTTATACGATTCAGAGAAATTCTATAAATATTCAGTTCTGCAGATAAGATAAGCAAACGATAGTTTACAAACAAGGAGTCAGGAATGGGAGAAAAGGATAAGATTGAAAAGTTGTTGGAAGATTATCCAGATGTATTTGCGGATATTATCAATGTATTAGTTTATCAGGGAGAAGAGATAGTTAAACCAGAGGAACTACGGACAACAAATATACGGTCACAATATAAAGCATCAGATGATGTGCTTCATGAAGAAGAGAGAGATACTTTGAAAGAATGGAATAATAAAAAAGGTTTCAAGGTATTATTTGGAATTGAAAATCAGACAACCAAAGATAAAAAAATGCCACTACGTGTCATTGCATATGATGGAGCATGTTATCGTTCGCAGATGTTAAAGAAAGATACAAAAGAATTTTGCAAGGTAATAACGCTTGTTTTATATTTTGGAGATAATCATTGGAAAGATGATAAAGAACTAAGAGAAGTTATCAATCAAGAAAGTGGGAATGAGGAGCTGTTCCAAAATTATAAACTGAATGTATTTGATATAGCATATCTGAACGAGCAACAAATAGAAATGTTTCAAAGTGACTTTGGAATTATTGCGGATTATTTTGTAAAACGAAGAAAAGGTTATAAAACAATTGAAAATCATAAACCAATTAAACATGTGGATGAAATGTTAAAATTTATGAGGATTTTTGCAGAAGACGAAAGATTTTTGCAATTGGATGTAAAGAAAAATGAGGAAGGAGAAGTTACTATGTGTACAATATTAGATACAGCAATTAATAAAGGAATAGAGCAAGGAATAAGTCAAGGAATAACACAGGGAAAAATTATAGGGGAAAATGCAACGTTAAAGTTAGTAAAAATTTTATTAGCTAATAATAAAATCCAAGATATAGATAAGATATACAATGATATACAGTATAGAAATAAATTAATGGAAGAGTATAAAATCTATGAGATGATATAAAAAAGACCGCCCATCTGGGCGGTTACTTTTCTGAAAAGAGAGGATTAAAAAATATATATGAAAAACTATGTCTTAAGTATACCAAAATCCTCGAGGCATTCAATATACAAAGTATGAACAATTCTAAAGAATTTATAAACAGTTCTAAACAAAATAGGTTTCACCATTTTATTATGTTCTCGTTGTTCGGCGTGTCAATAAGTATAAATTGCTTATTTGTGCAAGCACAAACACAATTTATACTTTTGACATTTACATCATGTAATAATATTTAGCATAAAGACCGCCAGAAGCAATTAGTTCTTCATGTGTTCCTCGTTCTTTGATCGTTTGTCCATCGATAACAAGAATTTCATCTGCATTCTGGATCGTTGATAGACGATGGGCGATCGTGATCGTTGTTCGATTTTCAGACAAGGCGTCCAGACTCTTCTGGATATGCTGCTCGCTTTCATTATCTAATGCGCTGGTAGCTTCATCTAAGATTAAGATTGGCGGGTTCTTTAAGAAGACTCTTGCAATAGAGATTCTTTGCTTCTGACCACCGGATAATCTTGTACCACGTTCTCCAACGAAAGTATCATAGCCATTAGGTAATGTCATAATAAAATCGTGGATATTGGCTTTCTTAGCAGCTTCGACAATTTCATCAAAGGTTGCATCAGGGTTTCCGTAAGCAATATTTTCTTTGATACTGCCGCCAAATAGATAAACATCCTGTTGAACAATACCGATGGAGCTTCTAAGACTCTCTAATTTTATATCCTTGATATTCTGACCACCGATCGTAATCAAACCATCTGTAATATCATAAAATCGAGGCAGCAGAGAACAGATCGTTGTTTTTCCACCACCGGAAGGTCCAACGAGTGCAATGGATTTTCCTGATTTGATCGTGAAATCAATGTGATTTAATACAATCTCATTATCTTCGTAACTAAATGAGACATCATGATAACAGATATCCCCATCAGGATGTTTCATATTAACGGCATCAACAGAATCTGTGATCTCAGGTTCAATATCAATAACAGACTGATAACGGATAAAACCAGACATACCTTTCTGGATCATTTCTGTTAATTCTACAAGAATCTGAATCGGGCTGATAAAGATTCCAATATACAATGCATACATAGCAAGGTCAGCAGCACTCATCTGGCCAAGAGCGATAAAATAACCACCAGCAAGTAAAGTGACAAGATACATCATTCCTTGGAAAAATGTATTTCCACTCTGAAAACTTCCCATAGCACGATAATTATCACGCTTGGAATCTAAAAATGCCTCATTTCCAACACGAAATTTCTCACGTTCAATATCTTCATTTGCAAAAGACTGCACAATACGGATTCCAGCAAGGGAGTCTTGCAAAGAAGCATTGACATCACCGATCTTCCTGCGGTTGTCAAGGAAGGTGGCTTGCATCTTACGGTTTTGCTTTGCACTGAAGAAGATCATCAGTAAAACGATCGCAAGAAGAATGATCGCCAATTTCCACTGAATGATAAACAGGAAAATAAAAGATCCAACGATCTTCACAAGAGAGATAAATAAATTCTCAGGGCCGTGATGGGCAGCTTCGGAAATATCAAACAGGTCAGAAACAAGACGGCTCATCATCTGTCCGGTGTTATGCTGATCATAATAGGAAAAAGAAAGATTTTCATAATGGTCAAACAGTTTACGGCGCATATCACGTTCCATCTGGGCTCCCATGATATGCCCCTGGCAACTGACATAATATTTACAGAACGCCTGAAAAATATAGCAGATAAATAAAATTCCCCCGATGATCGGAAGAGTCTTAAGGATCATAGAAGCATCCTTAAGAAATAAAGTCTTTGTAAGTGAACGAAGGATCTGCGGATAAGCAAGGTCAACCAGACTGATAAATGCCGCACAGATCAGATCAAAAATAAAGACTTTTTTGTATGGTTTATAATATTGGATGAATTTTTGAAAAGTACTCATTGGTGATAACTCCTTTAAAGAAAAATTTGATTGTATACAAACAACCAGAAACTATCATACACCAATTTTTGAAAAATAAAAAGACCGCTCAATAAAATGAGCGGTTACTTTTCTGAAAAGAGAGGATTAAAAAATATATATGAAAAACTATGTCTTAAGTAT
>OGZT01000300.1_pt1 | contig 40822 bp, 49 predicted proteins | sample 1576891 | NCBI WGS metagenome assembly OGZT01 (sample SAMEA3541521, study PRJEB24748) | human gut metagenome | biome: human gut; feature: human-associated habitat; material: faeces | place: China | collected 2012 | reverse complement strand
TATACAACTATAAATTGAGGTATATGGTTTAGTTAATAACTACGAAAAAACTGCGATAATGTCACGCCCAAAGCTACACATATTTTTTCAAGTGTGATCAGCGACGGCAGGTTTTCCTGCTCTGGTTCATATGGTACTTACAATTCCACGTTGTATGTGATAAACTATTATTGTCCATTTAGACTACCTTTACAATCCTTTTTACAGCAAGTATACTTATTATATCGAAAAAATAATATGAAAATATCTGCAGAAATTATTAAGATATTGCCAAAACATAGAAAACAAATCACGGAGATAACAGAAACCACACTTCCCATCAGACAGATCGTCCTGCAGACCGGCTTCAGCCAGCAGTCCTATTTCGGAAAATGTTTCCGTGAAAAAATGAACTGCTCCCCACGGGAATACCGCAAGAACAGAACCGAATGCCGCTTTGTATAAAATGGCATCCGGTTCTGTTCTTTTTATTTCGCTGCGGCACTTGCCCAAAACGCTCTATTTCTTCCCGCAACCCATTTATTTTCTTTCACACAGTAGCTTCCTCTTAAACGAATATCTTCTGAAGAACTTCCGACCTCTACTGCATATCGTCCTTTTTCCACTTTCCAGTGCATATCAATGTCCAGAAAAGCCATTTGATCCGTTTTCACCTCAAAGCATACCGTTTTCTTTTCGCCCTTTCGCAGGTGAATGCGCTTAAAACCTGCCAGTTCTTTTACTGGTCTTGTCAGGCTGGCATATTCATCTCGTAAATAAAGCTGGACAACCTCATCTCCTTCACAGCTTCCCGTGTTCTCAACAGCGCAGGAGATCTGAACCGTATCTGCTGCCTTTTCATTTCCCATCGAGATATGTAAATCCGAATATGTAAATGTTGTATACGACAGTCCGTATCCAAAATAATATCTCGGTCTGTGCGGCATATTCACATAATTGGCAAAACCGATACTGCCGCTCTGATCCCAGGAGGAACCATATGGATGATTGTAATAAACCGGAAGCTGTCCCACTCCATAAGCAACGGTAACCGGAAGTTTTCCTCCCGGATTATATATTCCGGTTAAAATATCAACTACTGCTTCTGCTCCTGTTTCTGATGGACTCCATGCTTCCAGAATAGCATCTAAATATTCCTCTGCAGCATCACTGGAAATCGGTCTTCCATCAAAGTGAACGCCAACCAATGGTTTTCCAAGCTGCGCAGCCTTGCGAATAAATGCATCCTGACATTTTGGAAGGTTAATATCAGTACTGTCAATTCCTTCTCCCATTGATGCCATGGAACACGTTCCGTGCTTACCGCCAAGCGTCAGTATCACAATGTCTGCCTGCTTTGCTGCCTGCAGCGCTTCTTCAAAATGACTTTCGTCGTTTCCTGCAATCGGATAGCCATATGCATATAAAATCTCACTTTCCGGAAAGCGGATTTGGAATTCTTCATACAGATTTCTGCATTGCGGTTTCTGTCTTTTCAGGATCTGATCAAACTGCTCTGTCTCATCAGACTGAATATTGGTTCCCGGAACCGTAATAATCTCATCTGCATCTGCCTGTACAACTCCGCTTACACCTGCAATAGAATTGGCAATCGCATAGGTAGACTCCATCATACACATATGTGTGTATCCACCAAACATTTTTCTGGCATACCCGGCATGCGGTCCGATCACCGCGATTTTTTTCCCTTTTGCCGCAATCGGCAATACGCCGTCATTTTTCAGCAATACCATGGATTCTCTGGCCGACCGCAGGGAAGTGTTCCTGTCTGCTTCCTGCATTACAAGAGCATGAAGCTCTTTTCCTTCCAGCGCATAGGGATTTTCAAATAAGCCCATTCTGAATTTTCCCTCCAGAACCCGCAAAACCGCTGTATCCAAAATATGGATATCCAGTTTTCCACTTGAAAACATCTCTTTTAATTTCTCATTATAGCCAGTACAGGACGGCATCTCGATATCCATTCCCGCATGAAGACACATCGCACCGGCTTCTTCAAATGTTTCTCCAATATGATGTACACTATGCGCATTTCCCACTGCACCGTAATCGCTGATGCACATGCCGTCAAATCCCATTTTTTCCCGAAGCAGTTTCGTAAGCATGTTATGAGAAGCAGATACATCTTCTCCATTCACAGCGCAATAACAAGGCATAATACCTTTCAGATCTGACTCTGTGATTGCTGCCTGGAAAGGTTTTGCAAACACTTCTTCTAAAAGTCGCGTCGGCGTTTCGCTGTGTGTTCCATGAATTCCACCCTGCGAATTATGAAAAGCCACAAAATGTTTTGCCACACTTTCTGCTTTTCTTGAAGCAACTGTATTCTTTTGTATTCCTTTCGTATACGCTGCCCCCATCGCACTTACAAGGGAAGCATCTTCTCCATAACTTTCTCCAAAACGGCCCATACGCGGATCTCTTGCCACATCCAGAACCGGTGCCAGTATATGGGTAATACCACAGGCCGTTTCCTGTCTGCTCACAATTTCTGCAATCTGTTCTTCCAGCTTGGGATCAAAGCTTGCTCCCCTGCCAATCCCAGACGGAAAACTGGTGGAGTCCTGAATGAAGGCCCCGCACAATCCTTCCATATGAAAGATTGCCGGTATTCGATGGGCACTGTTTTCCATCACAATCTTCTGCACTTTTCTCTGCCATGCAGCCACTTCATCAAGTGTCTCCATCCTGCGCATTTCCAGCGTGCTTACTTCTCCCATTCCGTATTTTGTCTCCTGCTGAATTTTTTCAAAGTTATAGGCATCCTGATCAAAAGGAAAAACACAGTTAATCTGTGCCATCTTTTCATCAAGGCTCATTTCTTTGAGCAGAAGAGAGGCTCTTTCTTTGGCACCCAGTGTATGATCCCTATATGATTTCATTTAAATACGCTCCCCTTTCTCAAATAACTTCAGAACATGTAACAATCTTGCAACACTCCTTTCCAGATCTTTTCTGGTAATCCGTCTCTCCTGATAGGCCTGCAAAATCTGCCGGATCACCGGCGGGCCACCCGGCATCACAATATCATTTCCCGCTGCCACAGCATCGCCGCCATCTGCGACAATATCCATATCGCCCCAGTCAGTAACGACAACACCATCAAAGTTCCATTCTTCCCGTAAAATATGCGTACACAAATCTCGATTTCCAGCTGCAAGAACCCCATTAATTTTATTAAACGATGTCATAATAAAGGATACTCCGGCATCTCGAACCAACATTTCAAAAGGTTTCAGATAAAGTTCCCGCAATGCACGTTCCGTAAGGATGGAATCTACCGCATCGTACCGCTTCTTCGCACTTCCTCTTCGATACGTTTCCTGTTCATTCACGGCAAAATGTTTGGGGCAGACGCGGACAGGATGATTTTCCTGAACGCCCTTTGTAATCTGGACCGCACAGATTCCGGTCAGATAAGGATCCTCCGAAAAATATTCAAAATTTCGCCCGCAAAGCGGATTCCGGTGCAGATTGACTGCTGGTGCCAGCCATACGTCAACCGCTTTCTTTTCGCACTCTGCGCCAACCGCATTTCCAAACGCTTCCCACAGTTCTTTATTGAATGCGCAGGAAATCAGCATAGCCGTTGGCCAGGCCCCCGTTCCCACACCTGCCGGTCCATCTTTATAAAAAATGGAATGAATACCTTTTTCTGGCATAGCCGGGGAGACATATCCTTTTGCTCCGACTGGATGATCGTTTTTGGTCAGTGGATTTCCCTGACCATCCAATATAGTTTCCGGCTGTTCCTGTTTGCTGAACGCTGCAAATGGAATTCCAGGTCCATACCCCACACACAATGCAGCCAGCTGTTCGATACTGAAATTTTTTACTTGTTCCATTTCATCCCGTAAAAGATCATATCTTTCCTGCTCTTTTAAACCATCGGTCTCTTCTTTTTTCTTTTCATGCATTCGGACCTTTTTTCGTCCTTCTCTTGCAGATAGTACCTGCAAATGCTCTACATTGCAGTTTTGCACGCAAAGACGATTCACACATTTTTTAATTACGTAATCTTCTCTTATCTGGATTTCTCCTGCAAAAATTGTCTCACGGGATGAATTTCCGATAAAAAACTGATATTTTCCCTTTTCCAGGATATATGATGCAGATGTCTCAACATATCCTGCCAGATCCTGCATGGATATTCGGATCGAAATATTCTGTTTCTCCCCCGGAGCAAGAAGTCTCGTTTTTGCAAAGCCTTTTAATTCTTTTTCCGGTTTTTCCGACTCTGTACCAGAGCAGGACAAATAAAGCTGTATCGTTTCTTTTCCTGCATAATTTCCGGAATTTGTTACCTCCGTAATAAATTCCACCTCTTCTTTTTCCTGTTTCATCTCTTTCGGAAGAATCGTAAACGATGTGTAAGACATTCCATATCCAAAGGGGTACAATACCTGTTTCCGAAAAGTATCAAAATAGCGATACCCCAGATAAATGTCTTCCTGATACACCGTTACCGGGCTTTTCGTATATCCTGTACTTCCATTTGCCTTTGCATCCAGTCCATAATTTTCGTAAGTTAAAATTTCATCTTCCTGTTCTTTATTCCAGGTGAAATTTTCTGCTGTCGGGTAGTCTTTGAAAGACTCTGCCATGGAAAAACTTAATTTGCCAGATGGATTCACAGCCCCCGTCAGAATATCAGCTAATGCTCCGCAGCCTTCTTCGCCCGGAATTCCCAGAAACACCACGGCCTTAATTGCGGAATAGGCGTTCACCCACTGCATATCGATCATTCCATTAATATTCAGTACAACGATCACATGTGGAAAAACACAGCACACCTGTTCCAGCAGTTCTTTTTCGGATTCGGTAAGTTCATAATCACCTTTGATGTGCCTGTCACATTCTTCCCCACCGGAATTCCTTCCCAGCACAAAAACAGCGGTATCGGTAAACTCCCTGGCTTTCTGCATCAGCTGCTCCGGAATGTGATACTCTGTCCACATCGGCTGATATTTTCCAAAGATCTCATACATAAAACCACAGTTCATATTTTCTACATTTGTGATATCAATACCGTCAATCACAAACTTTTCCGATTCGTTTTTTTGATGGCTGGTGTAAAATTGTTTTAACCCTGCTTCTGCACAGATTCCTCTTTTTTCACATTCACATAAGAGATTCTTGTTTGCAAGGGATTTGGATGCTCCCGAACCGTTTCCCGAAAAAATGGTTTCTATCTGTGCCCGTCCCAAAAAAGCCACCTTTTTTTCTTTTAATGGCAAGATCTGCTCTTCATTTTTCAAAAGAACAATTGATTCTTCCACAAGTTCCTGAAAAATACTTTTTTTCATCTCTTTTCCTTTCTTTCTGCTGATGTCTTCCTAAACAAGCCTCTTTTGTCTATTTACGCAATATAACATGGACTTCATGCATTTTTCCATCCTTGAAATCAGGCAGCACAAACCCATCTGCTTTGTCGGACATATCGCAAACTGCTCCATCTGTCTTAATTTCAAGCACTCCTTTTTCCAGATGATCTGGATTTTCGATGATTACATGATAATCAGCACCTCGAAAATGTCTGGTCACTTCTGCCTTTTCCCATTCTTTCGGCAGACACGGATCGATCCGCAGTCCATCGTAATCCCGTTTGATTCCGAGGATTCCTTCGTACACCCCCATCATGCACCACGCAGAAGTTCCCGTTGTCCAGGACTGGTAGGATTTTCCATAATATCCGGGATTGGTAGAATAACAGTTTGTAAAAACATATGGTTCTGCTCCGGATTGCATGGATGGATTTTTATCACTGTCCGGCATAATTTTTTTCAGTGTTTCGAATGCTTTGCTTCCTCTCCCCACCTTGCAGTCCATCAGAATTTTAAACCCTGTAGCATGACAGTATACACCACCATTTTCAAACAATCCTGGCAGCATGCCGGACATTCTCCCTACATTTGGCGAATACTTCTGATACGGCGGAAGATTTAACGGAAATCCAAAATCATGCTCCATGGAATCCACTGCTTTTAATATCTTTGGTAATTTCTCTGCATCTGCAACATCTCCTAAAACAGCCCATGTCTGCGCGTTCAGATAAATTTTGCTTCCTTCGCTGTTTTTGGAACCAATATTCTCCACATCACTTAACGCCCGCATGTACCACGCTCCATCCCATGCATATGCATTAATGCTGTTTCGTAAGATACGATATTCCTCTGCTATTTTTCCGGCATATACCTGATCGCCTTTTTTCTTCAGTAATGCTTCTAATTCCTTCAGTGCCAGGCAGAACTGATGGGAAAGCATTACGGATTCCGCATATTCATCCGTTGTAACATTGAGTGCATCATTCCAGTCCGCAAAATAAATCCGTACCAGTCCATGCTTTCCTTTATCCTGCAGCAATCGATTCACAGCCGCTTTCACATGATCCAGAACAGCCGCCTTCCCTCCATCCTGCCATTCAATCTCCAGATCCAGGATAGAAAAGTCTCCCGTTTCTTTTATCAGCTGGCAGACAGCCCATATGATCCAGAACGGCTGATCGGAATACCGGGTATCATCATAAGGATACCACGTAAGAACTCCATGACCATCCCGAAACTGATGGCGAAGACATTCCAGAATCTCTTTTTTTGCTGTTTCCTGCCGATAGTTTAACAGGCCAACTGCAATCTGAAGATTATCGCGGACTCCTTTTTTCCCGACAATGCAAAAATCTACCTGTTTTTTCACCCAGTTATTCATCATGTGATTGATTTTTTCATCCGGCGTTTCCACGGTCAGCGAACGATATTTTTCCAGATAATGCGTTTCTGCTTTTTCAAGTTCCTTTTCCACAGCTGCAGAATTGGAAAACTTTTCCGATACCGCCCTTGCCTCTTCAAGTGATTCACTGATTCCAAATACAAACTGTAATTCTTTTTCTTCTCCTGGCTGTAGCACAATTTTATGCTGCAGCACACCGCCAAGAATAAAAAGGGCCGCTTTGGAATTTGTACAGTCTTTTCCCTTTACGACAATGTCCGGTCTCTGGAAAAGCGCGCTTGCTGATGCATCCAGCCTTGTTATGGTACTGGTTGTCCCGCAAAATGCTTCCAGATTTCCATCATATGCGTATGCCGGCTCTGATGCTGCCAGAAATGCGTTGTATCTTTTGTGCGGTGCGAAAGGATGTGCGGATCTGCAATATACACCCTTTAACTTTTCATCATAATCTGTTTCCATACAACGATACATTTCATAATATCGCGGATAAGAAAAGCCCTCCAGATAAAAGCTGACTGCTGAAAATATGCTGAGATGGCGCTGTCTTTCCCCTGTATTTTTTATTTTCAAAGTCCACACTTCCTGGTATCCTTCTTCCGGTACAAACAGCCGCCAGGAACTTGCAATATTCTGATAAGAAGACTGGATTCTGGAAGATCCAATGCTGTGTACGCACTGATAATTTTCTACTTCCGTATTTAATGGACCTTCGCCGATATTCCAGCATTCTTTGCTTTTCTCGTCTCTTAGATAGATATATCTTGCATCGTCCTGATTCATCATACACATATCTGCTTTTTCACTGAGGTAATAGCTGCGCCCATGTCCTGTCTGGGAAATCTGCGCACAGTAATGATTTTCATTCCACAGATAATTATACCAGTATCTTGGTGTTCTGGTTTCTGTTATAATGCAGGAATTTCCATCTTCTGAAAATGTATAAGGTTTCTTTTTTTCATTGCATAATGTATCGCTCATTTTCAATTCTCCTTATTTTTAACCTACAGAGCCTGCCACTGGCAGTTTCTGTAAATTGAATGACAACTGCAAAGTCGGTACAGTCTTTCCTGTACCGACCTTGTAGTTTCTCCGTTTATTTTTTCTCTTTTCTCGCAAGTACTTCTTCCCGCATCTTTGGTAATTTTTCTTCCAGATCAAATCTGGTAAAAATCAGGAACATAGCCAGGTTTACAACCAGCGGAAGATAGTTGGAAAATCCATAAATCGAATATCGCATGGAAGCAGTTGCACTTTCCAGCGATGCCTGATATCCGCCAATGGCAAGAAATGCGGATAAGATAACAGATCCAAGGCCGCTTCCCACTTTACTTCCAAATCCTATAGCTCCGCCCGACATTGCAACTAATTTCTTTCCATATTTCCATTCGTTATAATCTACCGTCATTGCTGTTAATACGCCGTACAGACACATCAGTGGAATCTGGATAAAGCTCGCCACAAGGCTGGTTGCTGCATAAACCATAAAGTTTTCCGGAATAAAGCAGCGGATCAGGGATGGAATGGCAGCTCCCATTAACCCAAGCTGAATTGTTTTTGTAACACCCAGCTTCGAAATGATCGGCTTGGAAACCACAAATCCGATTACCGTTGCCAGCATACCTGCCGCTCCTATGACTGCAACAAGATTATCGTTGCCAAAAATCCATTTTGCATAGTATGTACCCGAGGCTGCTGCCACTGCAGCGGTAATATTGGTAATCAAATTGAACAGAAGAACGATCACCCAGTATTTATTCTGCAATAACATTTTTATAGCATCTTTAAATGGAACTGCTTCCTCTTCTTCTGTTTCTGTCGGTGCTGTTTCTGATGCGTTTTCCGATTCGCTTTCAAAATCCGAAGCAAATTTTGCTTTTCTTCCATTGTTGTAGCAGATCAGGAAAAGTAATAAAACGCCAAGTGCAAGCGCAACACCATATTTGATCCATGCACTCTGTGTACCACCCAGCATATTGGTTACCGGAATTGTGATAATAGCAATGATTGTTCCGGCACCGTAGTTTCCGACTGCACGGAACAGCCCCATATTGCTTCGCTCACTCTGGCTGTGAGTACGCACAATCATAACCGCTGAAAACGGTGTGGCAATCATAGTATAAATAACTGCTGTTAAAAGAAGATTGGTAACCAGTACATAAATCAATGCCGCTGTCTGTCCTGCCTGAATCGGGACCGTAAACATCATAATGATGATGACTGCTGCAGGAATCGCCATTTTCAGCATCCAGGAGTAATATTTCTTATTCCCACCTTTGGAGTGGTCAATCATATTTCCCACCAGAACATCCGTCAGTGCATCTATAATCTTAGCGATCATCATCGCAATTCCGACTCCGCCTACCGCCATGCCGACTTTATCTGTATAAAAGTAAGTAAGCTGGCCAACCAGATTGGCCATCACGCCTAACGCTAACTGACCTCCCATATCAGCCATATAATCTCTTTTTCTCATAACTCTTCTTGCCCCGTCTGCATCATAGAGGACTTTTTGTTTCTTTTTTCCCATATCTTTTTCTCCCATCGTTTTTTACAGCCGCTGTTTTATACTTGTATTCTATCAAGTATTTTGTTTCTTTTATTACATATAGCAATTTAATATTATATATTTGGGCATTCTTTTTTTATTTTTAAATTATATTGAACACTTGGAAGATTGCCTGACAGAAGAAAACATACTCCTTTTTCTGTCTCTTTTCCTTCTATTCTTCCAATTTCATTTCCCATTGGATCTAATGCTGTAAGAACGGCCTCCTTAGCTTTTACGTAGATTCTTCCTTCCAGCGTTTCGGCATATAATTTTCCCTGAAAGTGTACTGCAGTAAACGGAAAGCCCATCATCTGTGCACCTTCCTGATACGTTGTCTTGTCCATTCCCGTTGTTCCCATCGCAGTGATCACAAATTCCTCTGCCTGCTCCAGTTTTTCCTTTCCCACTGGAAGAAGTGCCAGCGTAATCCGCTCATTTTCTGACTGGATCTCAATTTTTTCAGACAGCCGCAGACTTTCTGCTGGGCTTCCACTGAAATATCCGCAATACGGTGTATGAATTACGAACCGGGCATGTGCCGGATCAAACACCAGCTCTTTTGTATCAGAAATCAGTTTTCCATCTACCAGACCACATTCCTCCGAAAGTATCTTCCATTCTTTCATTGCCCGGTCAAGAATTGCAGCAAATTCACGATAATCTCCTGTGCCTGCGATTTTCTGAATTTCATCAAAGACAAGTGCCTGTGCTCCCAGATACACGCCTTCTCGTATCTCTTCTGCATTCTTCGCTGCCTGTTTCAGCCTGTTGTGGTCTTTATATTTCCGCCATGCGTCACGATACGGTGACCATGCATAATACACACCGTGTTCTGCCTCCGAGAGATCTGCCCCATTCAAAAATCCTGCGTTCACTGCAACAGCCGCGTCTCCCTGATAGGTATCCCCTCCGTCCAGGAATACATTTCGCATACATGTGATGTAAGGTAAAAAAGTAGTTGGCATTGCGTGCATTTTCGGCAGTGTTTTCAAATCGTTCTGTGTATATACGACATCTACACGGTTTTTAGCCGCCGATACCAGCCCTTTGAGAAATACAGATGCCATAAATCCCCACTGACAGATAACCGCCGGATCATTATATACATCAAAAACACTCCAGATTTCATCGTCCGGCTGATCGTCCGCCTTTTCTGACGTATGATAATTGTATAAAATCAGTCCGTCCCAGTCGTTCAAGCATGCATAGGCAACCGTGTGCACATATGCTGTCGAATGGAAAGGATGTTCCCCATATTCGTTCCACTCACTGAGCATGAAAGGCTTTCCTTTTACAATGGCAACGGAAGCAAGATTTAAAAGTGTTGTTGCCATAGAACCAACTCCTGTCTGCATGGTCAGCGGGTTCGTTGACACATATTCGGCCGGCCCTGCAACCAGATAGGTATTTGCCTCCTGGATCGGAAGCAGCGGGTGATTAAAATAGCTGTTATTTTCCATAAAATCCCCGTCGGTATGGCCATATACATCCGCTGCACCGGCAACCAGATTGCTTGTCACGATCGGAACTTTTACTCCAAGGGAATGAAGATAATCTTTCATATCCTGATAAAAATTACGATTCATCGTAATGCCAAATTCCATAAAATCAGCATAGCGGGCCGGACTTTCATTTTCTTCCCATTTTCCCAAAGGGTCGCATTCCGGCTGATAGAAATTACCTGCGGCTCCCTGCACAGTTCCTTTCTCCGGATCTTCTTCCTCGCCAAGCGCACATTTTCCTTCAAACGTCCATGCTTCTTTCAGACGCTCTCTTGTTCCATATTTCATCAAGAGGAAGCTGTTAAAACGATTTTGTACCTCATCCCGATATGGCTGCATCTCTTCCCGCTGATCCGTTTCCATCGTTCCTTTAATCGCAGAATCTTCATTATTGATCTGAACCGTGATCACCGCCGGATCGTCAATCAGTGCAAGACCTGTATAAGGATTCACATGACAGAGAATCTTTCTGGCATATTCTTTTTGCAGCTCTATCATCCGTTTATTGTACATGGGAAAACGTTTGATGCAGCTTCCCGCATTTCCTGGGTAGTCCAGTCCATCTCCTTCTACAAAATCTCTTGCAACGATAAGATCAATGTGAAGGTAAATACCCCGCTCTTTCAATTTTGCGACAAAATAGTCAAATCGATCCAGACCTTCCGGATGAAATTCTCTCCCGTTTCCTTTTTCATAATCTAAAAGTGGAGCTTCTTTACAGCTGGACCAGCTACGTGGTTCTTCGCTGATTGGGGCATCTGCTGCATGGAGCCGAATCACATTCACGCCCAGGCTCGCAAAACGTTCCGCCAGTTTCTCTGCGGTTTCATGATCCGGGGTATTTGATCTTGCAGCCACATTAAACCCAAGAAATTTTGCCCTTACACCATCTTCAAAATAAAAATGGCCATTCCTTGTCGTTACAAATCCATGTTTTCCAGCTGGTGCATCCAAAAGATAAGAATAATCGAGAACACCTTTATTTGGATTCGTTTTATTAATTTTAATCGGTTGTCTCATGCGTATGATCCGCCTTTCCTTTTTTCTAATCGCACTTTATCAAAAATGAAAGGAAAGATATTACATAAAAACATACAAAATTATATGTTTTCGTATTGTTATTTTTCTTTTTCCATTTTATACTTTAAATTTGGAAGTGAAGGAATCGTGAATTGCTTTGCAGAAACTTTCAAACGAAAATTTGATCCACTGCATCCCACAGATACCAGGAGAATATCATATGAATTATGTTACTTTTTGTAAAAATTACTATGCCGTTACAGGAATTCCTACGAATCTAATTACTGAAGCAGGAGCTATTTACTCTGCTTTATCAGAACAGCTCCACATCTCAACAGAGAGTCCTTATCCGCTTTATCCATCCGATTATAATCCCGAATTTCGTTTTGCATCTCCCGACATTGTATATGGCTCTGTCCAAATTGAAGCTACTGGTGAATATATCATCTTAGGCCCGGTTTTTTCCGTTCCTGTGACAGATGAGCTCGTCCGCAGTTATATGCATGACTCTGCCACGCCTCTGAAGTACAAGGAAGTAATCGCTGAGGCTCTCGCCTCCATTCCCCGGTTATCACATATCCAATTTTGTCAGCATCTTGTTTTCCTGCATCAATGTGTGAACCACAAGGAAATCAGTGTGTTGAAATTATTGGGACAGCGTGCACCCCAGCAATTGCGGCAGAGCCAGCAGCATTTGAAATCCATTACAGAAAATATGGAAAATAAAAAGATGCATAACACTTACCAGTTTGAATGCGAACTTTTTCAGTTTGTTCAAAACGGAAATGTAAATGCTTTGCAGAATTTTTTGAAGAATAATACATTACAATTAGAAGAAGGCAGACTTGCAAAAACCCCGATTCGCCATGCCAAAAATCTTTTTATCGTGACAGCAATCAAAACCGCTGTTCTTGGCGCCATTCCGGGAGGAGTAGATATTGAAAAAACATATCAGCTTCTGGATCTTTATATTCAGGAATGCGAGGCACTGCAGTCACTGGAAAAAATCCAGGCACTGCAATACTCCATGATTCTGGATTTTTGTCAGCAGGCAGGTGAAACCAAAATCCCTGCTGGAATCTCAAGAGAAGTTTATACCTGTATGAATTTTATCCGTACACATACAAACGAATCCATCTCCGTGAATGATGTCGCGGATTCCATTCAGAAAAGTACTTCCTACACGATGAAAAAATTCAAAACTGAGCTCGGCTTTACCATAGGTGCTTTCATTACAAGATGTAAATTAGAAGAAGCTAAAATGCTTTTAACCTACAGTACAAAAAGTCTGGCTGAAATCAGCAGTTATCTCTGCTTTTCCAGCCAACCTCATTTTCAGAGTTTATTCAAAAAACAGTATCATATGACTCCTTTAGAATACCGGAAAAAATCCGGTGTAATGGATACTATACGGCTTTAGTTTATCCTTTCCAGAGGCCCATTACAAAAACCTCACCTGCCGTTTTATCTTTTGTATGAAAACAGCCGATGAGGTTTTTGCTAAGAATGAACATCAGTGCAGATGATAAACCAGTTTCACAAACGCCGGATCATCATGGTTTACAATTTCACTGTGTCCGAGATGTTTGTAAAACAGAACATAAAAAAAGCTTTCAATCCTTGTTTCAATCCCTCTGAGTTCATCATACAATCTGTCGTTTCACCCCTTATTTTCTGACATTTCTGTGGAAATATACTTTTTTCTTCCTCCTTCATTGCGAATCTTTCCGGGAAATGCTATAATAGCCAAAGTTGAAAGCGCGAAATCCGAAGCATTTGCAAGCTGCTTCGGAAAAAAAGACCATCCCCCGGACAAAAAGAGAGGGGATATGTCCATCCTACGGGACATAAGAAAGGAGTTATTCTATGCCTTATGATGACGTACAAAAATTTTCAGAGGCAGCCGTAAACAAAGCAAGGCTGCTGAAAGAACACCCGGGGAAATACTTTCTCCGTGCAGTCATGGCCGGTTTCTTTATCGTGGTTGCCATGATTTTCTCCAACGTGGTAGGCAATACGTTCCAGAGTACAGATCCTGCCTGGGGAAAACTGCTTGGCGGTATTGTGTTTGCCATTGCGGTTCTGCTGATCGTTTTTATCGGTGCAGAGCTTTTCACCGGAAACAATCTTGTTATGGCATTTGGGGCCTATGACAAAAAAGTCTCCTGGGCACAGGTTGGAAAAGTATGGCTGGTAAGCTACATCGGAAACTTTGTCGGATGCCTGATTCTCTCCGTAATTTTCGTACTGGCAGGTGCTTCCGGTACTGCCGATTATTACGCAGGATTTATTGGAAATAAACTTTCCATTCCTGCCGGAGAAATGTTTTTCCGTGCCATTCTCTGCAACTTCTTCGTCTGCCTTGCCGTTGCCTGCGGCATGAAATGCAAAAATGAAGTTGCGAAATTTTTCATGATCATACTTTGTATCTCCGGATTCGTTGTTGCCGGTTTCGAACACTGCATTGCCAATATGGCAACCTTCGTTACCGCCGCACTTCTCGTTCCGGGCGGCATCTCTCTTACCGCCGCGCTGAAAAGTATGGTAATTGTAACTATCGGAAATATGATCGGAGGCGGACTGCTCCTTGCCTGGCCGCTTCGAATGATGAGTGCAGATAAATGACAAAATCCTTATACATTGCGGAGAAACCGAGCGTCGCTCAGGAATTCGCAAAAGCATTAAAACAGAATATGCAGCGCAGGGACGGGTATCTGGAGTCGGAAACTTCCATCGTAACCTGGTGCGTCGGCCACCTGGTTACGATGAGCTACCCGGAAAAATACGATCCTGCGTTAAAAAGGTGGAGTCTTGAGACCCTGCCTTTTTTGCCTGAAAACTTTAAATATGAAGTAATCCCGGAAGTAAAAAAGCAGTTCAACATCGTGAGCGGCCTGCTCCACCGGGAAGATATCGAAACCATTTATGTCTGTACCGACTCCGGGCGCGAGGGAGAATATATCTACCGCCTCGTCGCACAGATGGCCGGTATCAAAGACAAGAAGCAGAAACGTGTCTGGATTGATTCACAGACAGAAGAAGAAATCCTGCGCGGCATCCGCGAAGCGAAGGATGAAAGCGAATACGACAATCTCTCAGCTTCCGCTTATCTCCGTGCCAAAGAAGATTACCTGATGGGCATTAACTTTTCCCGTCTTCTCTCGTTAAAATACGGAAACGCCGTCGCATCGTATCTCGGCACCAAATACCAGTCCATCTCTGTCGGCCGTGTCATGACATGCGTGCTCGGCATGGTCGTGCGCCGCGAACGCGAAATCCGCAGTTTCGTAAAAACACCGTTCTACCGTGTCATCGCCGGTCTTTCTTTTAACGGGCGGAATTTCGAAGGCGAATGGCGTGCCGTTAAAGGAAGCCGCTATTTTAACTCGCCGCTTCTCTATAAGGAGAATGGATTCCAGAAAAAAGAAGACGCACAGAAGCTGATTGACGAATTAAAAGCACAGAACCCTCTGATCCCGCGCGTTCTGAAAATGGAGCGGAAAAAAGAGAATAAAAATGCGCCGCTGCTCTACAACCTTGCGGAGCTGCAGAACGACTGTGCCCGCTTCTTCAAAATCAGCCCGGATGAAACGCTGAAAGTCGTCCAGGAGCTTTACGAGAAAAAGCTGGTTACCTATCCGCGTACCGACGCCCGTGTGCTTTCTTCTGCCGTTGCAAAGGAAATCAGCAAGAACCTGCGCGGCCTGCAGCAGTACAACATCTGCCGCGGTCTTGCGGATGAAATTTTACAGGGCGAGAGCTGGAAAAAGATCGGTTCCACCCGTTATACGAATGATAAACAGATCACTGACCACTACGCAATCATTCCGACCGGACAGGGCCTTGGCAATCTGCGGAATCTTTCGGAGCTTTCCGCCAAAGTATACGAAACGATTGTCCGCCGTTTTCTTAGCATCTTCTATCCATCGGCCGTCTATCAGAAGGTCGTGCTTGTGACGGAAATCGGCGGCGAACAGTTCTTTTCCAACTTCCGTGTCCTCGTGGAGGAGGGCTACTTAAAAGCAATGCACTACTCCTTCTTCCGTAAAAAGGATGAGGACGAGGACGGAAAAAAGGACGAGGAAACAACGTGCGATCCCGCATTTCTTGTCGCGCTGTCCCAGTTAAAGAAAGGCAGTGAACTGAACCTGCTCGGCCTTTCAATGAAAGAGGGCGAAACCTCCCCGCCGAAGCGCTATACTTCCGGTTCCATGATCCTTGCGATGGAGAATGCCGGACAGCTCATCGAAGATGAGGAGCTGCGTGAGCAGATCAAGGGAAGCGGCATCGGAACGAGTGCAACGCGTGCGGAGATCTTAAAAAAGCTTGTCTTTATCAAGTATCTCGCGCTGAACAAAAAGACACAGGTCATCACACCAACGCAGCTCGGTGAAATGATCTATGACGTCGTCCACCAGTCCATCCGCCCGCTTCTGAACCCGGAGCTGACAGCAAGCTGGGAAAAGGGACTCACCTATGTGGCGGAGGGATCCATTACCTCTGAGGAATATATGGGAAAACTGGAAAACTTTGTAACACGCCACACCGTGAATGTAAAGCAGATGCGGAACCAGTTCCAGTTAAAGAGCAGTTTTGATGCGTCCGCGCCGTACTATAAAAAAGCCTCTTCCACACGTTCCGGTGCCGGAAAAAGCACGTCTTCAAGAAGCTCTTCTGCAAAGTCTTCTTTGAACAGAAAAAAGACCGCACAGAACACTTGAAATGTGGTAAGATAAACAGGAACAGAAAAAAGAAAGGATGAATCACTCATGAAAGATGCAACCATTTCTGAACTTTATGATTTAACCCAGACCATTGCCGCAAAAATCTTTGAAGGCAAAACGTATCCATGGGAAGTGCTTCCGCTCATCAAGGACTTTATTCTTGAACTCGGCGAGACGCTTGATCCGGCAGAATACGAAAAACGCGGTGAAAATATCTGGATCGCAAAAGATGCCAGTATCGCACCGACCGCTTCCATCAACGGCCCATGCATCATCGGAAAAGGCGCGGAGATCCGCCAGTGTGCTTTTATCCGCGGAAATGCCATCGTCGGCGAGGGCGCTGTCGTTGGTAACTCCACCGAGCTGAAAAATGTCATTCTCTTTAATAAAGTACAGGTTCCGCACTACAATTACGTCGGTGACTCTGTTCTTGGCTACAAAGCGCACATGGGTGCCGGTTCCATTACTTCCAATGTAAAGTCCGACAAGAAGCTTGTCGTTGTCAAAAGCGCCGATGAGCAGATCGAAACCGGACTGAAAAAATTCGGTGCGATGCTCGGCGATGAAGTTGAGGTCGGCTGTAACAGCGTATTGAACCCGGGAACGGTTGTCGGAAGAAATTCCAACATTTATCCACTCTCCTGTGTTCGCGGCGTGATCCCGTCAGGTCATATTTTTAAGAATGCGAAAGAAATTGTCAAAAAATCTGATAATTAAAAAAAATCTCTTTTATCGAGAGAAAACCAAACCGATTGATTTAAAAGACCGCCGGAAATTTTATCGTTTTCCGGTGGTCTTTGCAATTTTTTATCAAAATATGCTGGACGAATGACCAATTTTGTGAGACAATAACCATAGGTCTGTGAACAGGCTGGAAACAGTCCGTTCGAAAGACAAAAGCTCAAATAAGTACATATTTGAAAGGAGTTTAACAATGACTTATTCACACGAAGTAGAAATGATGTGTCCGGTTGCCCAGGGCGTGCATCACGGTGCAGCTCCGATTCCGGAGGAAGCAAAATGGGTAAAAGCAAAAGAAATCAAAGACATTTCCGGATTCACTCACGGTATTGGCTGGTGCGCACCGCAGCAGGGTACCTGCAAGCTGACTCTGAACGTAAAAGAGGGCGTTATCCAGGAAGCTCTCGTTGAGACCATCGGATGTTCAGGAATGACTCATTCTGCAGCTATGGCATCTGAGATTCTGCCAGGACTTACCATCCTTGAGGCACTGAATACTGACCTTGTGTGTGATGCTATCAATACTGCTATGAGAGAGCTCTTCCTGCAGATCGTTTACGGAAGAAGCCAGAGTGCATTCTCCGAGGACGGACTGGTTGTAGGCGCAGGCCTGGAAGACCTTGGTAAAGGACTTCGTTCCCAGGTTGGTACCATGTACGGAACTCTTGCAAAAGGACCTCGTTACCTGGAGATGACCGACGGTTATGTAACAGGTATCGCTCTGGATGCAGATGATGAGATTATCGGTTACAAATTCATCAACTTCGGAAAGATGATGGACTTCATCAAAGCCGGCGATGATGCAAACACAGCTTTCGAAAAAGCAAGCGGACAGTACGGACGTGTTGCTGATGCTGTTAAGATCGTTGACCCGAGAAAAGAGTAATCAGATAATTTAGGAGGATAGGAAAATGGCTTTATTTGAATCATATGAAAGAAGAGAGAAACAGATTCTGGCTAAGCTTGCTGAGTACGGAATCAACTCCATCGAAGAAGCTGCAGAAGTTACAAAAGCTGCTGGCCTTGATGTATACAAAATGATCGAAGGCATTCAGCCAATCTGCTTCGAGAATGCAAAATGGGCTTACACTGTAGGCGCAGCAATCGCAATCAAAAAAGGATGCCGCAAAGCTTCTGAAGCTGCTGCAGCAATCGGTGAGGGACTTCAGTCCTTCTGTATCCCGGGTTCTGTAGCAGATCAGCGTAAAGTTGGTCTTGGCCATGGTAACCTTGGTAAAATGCTTCTGGAAGAGGACACCGAGTGCTTCGCATTCCTGGCTGGACATGAGTCCTTCGCAGCTGCTGAGGGTGCTATCGGTATCGCTGAAAAAGCAAACAAAGTACGTCAGAAACCTCTGCGTGTTATCCTGAACGGTCTTGGAAAAGACGCTGCTCAGATCATCGCTCGTATCAACGGCTTTACTTATGTAGAGACTGAGTATGACTACTACACCGGAGAACTGAAAGAAGTATTCAGAAAAGCATACTCCGATGGACCGCGTGCGAAAGTTAACTGCTACGGCGCTAACGACGTTCGCGAAGGCGTTGCTATCATGTGGAAAGAGAACGTTGACGTTTCCATCACCGGAAACTCCACCAACCCGACTCGTTTCCAGCATCCAGTTGCAGGTACCTACAAAAAAGAGCGTATCGAAGCTGGTAAAAAATACTTCTCCGTTGCTTCCGGCGGTGGTACAGGACGTACTCTTCACCCGGACAACATGGCAGCAGGTCCTGCTTCCTACGGTATGACAGATACTATGGGACGTATGCATTCTGACGCTCAGTTTGCAGGTTCTTCTTCTGTACCGGCTCACGTAGAAATGATGGGTCTGATCGGCGCAGGAAACAACCCAATGGTTGGTATGACTGTTGCTGTAGCTGTTGCTGTTGAAGAGGCAGCAAAAGCTGGCAAATTCTAAGGTTAGCCAATACTTGCGTAAATAGCACTATTTGAGCAGAAAAAGTACCGCAGTTTCTTAATACTACGGTACTTTTTCATGTTATAAGGCAAATCTGTTATTGAGAATTGCTGTGGAATGTCTTCACAGTGTCGGCGTAGGCAACACGTAGGTAACACGTAGGCAACAAACCGTAGGTAACAAAAAACTCCCTCTACCGCTTCGCCCCATCATAGACATATCCTGTCTCCTGCCAAAACTTTATTGGTGAAATATAGTAATCATACTGGCTGCTCCCTTCCTTTTTGAAAGCAACTCCGAATTTCAGGAAGCCAAGGATGATGCCCTGGCGAATAAACTGCTGATCCTTTTTCATCACTCTCGCTGCCACATTCACTGGAACATTCTCCCCCGTAAATTTTGGTACTTCTAACCATACCTTCTTTTCTTCCATTTCCAGCACTCCTTTCTTAAAATCTTTCTGTGTATCCTTGACAATTTTAATGCTTTCCTTTCTCTGAAAGAGCCTTCTCGACCACCTCCATAATGTTTTCCGTCTTTGCCGGTCCGATCCCTTTTACTGTCAGAAGAACTTCTCTCAGCTCATCTGTCTTCAAGCCTTCCGCATCTTCTTTTCCCTGGTCATATGCATTCATATAACAACGCGACAGGTAATAAGGGTATATCCGCCCATTATTTCTTCCAGTTCTTGTATCTCTGATACTGAACGGATCTTCTCCTAAGCCATCCACTTCCTTACCCATGAATACTACACCTTTTCCGCTCAGTGGATGATCTTTGCATTTGAAGTGTACAATATCACCCACCTGCATCTCTCTTCCAGCTTTCGCATATTTACCTGTTTTCATGTCTCGCCTTCCTCTACTTTCCTTATGATCTTTAACTGTTCCAACGGAACAAGCCTTGTTTTATTGCACCCATATGCTACAATGGCAACCTTTTTCTGCTCTATATCATTTCGGTTTACAAAATCAACTTCTACTCCATCTGGCCTGCAAGCACTATCACAAAACAATTCTGCTTTCAGTGTGATAAGCTTCATACCTATGACAACGCCTACAAATCTCTTCTCCACTGCCTTGTAATATGTTTTTACGAAATCGCTACCGCCCCATTCTTCCGGTTCTACTTTTCTTTCCTTTTCTTCGGCATTTTCGTCAACATAGTAATAAACATCGGAGTATTGTTCAGAGTGCCGGATATATTTTCCGTCCTTAATTCTTTTCATATAAGTATTGCACTCTACAACTTGAAACATATATTCATTATTCCTGCGTAATTTCACTGCATGTCCGCCTCCTGTCTCTTGCTGCTGATCTAAACATCATAAGCAGCATTTCTGATACTGGTCTGCTCCGATCATGTCTCTTGGCTTTCTTTATGCAGATTAATTCTGTTCCATCCAAAACATAAACCCCAACGTAGTGCGGGACTTTCAACGAAATCGTTGCGTAAGTTTTCTCCAGCATTACCAGGTAATTATAATCTCCAAGGAAATTCAAGCCATGTCCTGATCGAAAATCCTCTACAGATGATTTCACTTCATAACAGTAAAAGTCTCCTTTTTCTATTCCGGACACCGTATTGTTGACCGGTTTGTATCTTATGTAATCAATTCTGACTGCATGGTTCGTGGAATAATCAAATGTCACTTCTTTAGCCCAATATATCCGGGGATCATTATACGGATTGATTTTCTTTTCAAGTGCCAGAGACAACATAGCTGTTATCTCTGGTCTTCTGCTCACTCTTTCTTCTCCTTTCTGTACAGTTCAGATGTTCCTTCTACCACATTTTTTTCTTCATCATTTAAAAATTGGAACCCATACTGCTCCAGAACTTTGTAGAAAGCCTTTACTTTTTCACCCCTAGTTGTGCTGTATGTATAATTCCACTCAACCAAGTCTGCGTCTGCAACCATTGCCGATACTAAACAGAGAAGTTTCTGCAGTACACTGAGTCCCTGCATTTTCTTCTTTGCTGCCTCGATTTCTTCTTTCGGTGCATTGTAAACCTCGCAACCCACAAAGAACTGTATCAACTTGTTGTGCCCTGTGAATGTTTCCCAGTCCATCATCTGCTCGAACAGCTCTGCCTCAACCTGTTTTTCATCTGTAACTTTGTCAATTCTTCCAGACAGAATACCTTCAATGAATACTTTTCTCGTATTTGCCGCCTCTTTCAGAATTGCCTTGATCTGTTTCTTGTTACGCATATTCTGTTTTTTTGCTTCTTCTGCTGGAGAAAGCACCTTTTTTTCTTTCTTGGCTTTACGAATCACGCATATATTTCCATATCTTTCCAAATAAAAAATCTGTTCACCATTATCCTTGAACTTCATCTCCTTAGGTGGTTCTTTATCCAGGCTATACTCCTGCAGGCGCTCCCACTTATTTGAATAAAACTCATTATTTGCTTCCCTCGGAGCTTTCTTCATTCCCAGCTTCTTCATTGCGGCAACATAAAGTTTCATATTTTCCTGCCGTTTCTGTTCTCTCTGAGCGTTGATTGCACGTCTTGCCAGATCCCTGGAATCCGTAGAATCCTTCAAAATTTTATCTCTTGTCTTTATATCCTTAATTTTCTCCAGCTCATACAAATCTGTAAGTGTCAGCTGGTAACCATCCTGCCTTTCCTTCTCCTGTAAAGTTTTGGAATCCAGCTTTGCAATATTCAAGCGATGCTTAATAGTCTTCTTGCTGAATCCGGTCTTTTCTGCGATTGTATCTTCTGTCTCTCCCAAATCGAGCATCAGCTGAAAGCCCTGTGCTTGTTCCCAAATTGTCAAATCATTACGCTGCATATTTTCTTCCAGCATAATTGACAACTGTTCTTTTCGGCTTAATCCTTCAGCGATCCTGCATGGCAATTCTTCCAGACCTGCCAACTTTGATGCTCCATGCCGGCGGTTCCCAATCAACGCATAATACTCTCCAGGCTGTTCTTCTACCGGAACAACCGTTAAATTCTGTAAACACCCCTGTTTTTTCATCGATTCTGCCAGCTCCGTCAAATCTCCGAGATCCTTTCTTGGATTCTCCGGGTGCGTATGGATGTGATCTATTCCGATATAAACTATATCTCTTCTTTCTTCCATGGCTTTTCTCCTCGTTCTCATATATGAACGGCGGCTTTCCAGCCGCCATATCAGTTACTCAGTTTTCAGTTTTCTAAAATAAGCGGAGCGGAAACCGAGGGCGCCGCTGGCGTAAGTCCGAGGGTGGTTCAGGTACACGCTGAACACGCCAGCACTGGAAGTGTTGCCCCAGCTGCCCCCGCAGATCGGCAAATATTCTTCCTCGGTGCTATCAATATAGCAATAAGCTTCCGGCTCTCCAGGATACATAGCCAGCTCTTTCAGTGTTTCACTCTCGCAATCAATATTAACATCTTCCCATTTACATCCATCGTATCCCTCTTCGTGATCACTTTCAGCAAGGAATTTGATACCGCCATCTGAAACGCTTACTCTAATAGGCTTTCCGGAATCATCTCTTACCGGTTCCCAGTTATCTCCTTCAAGAGTAAGATCGATGTCCAATGCTGCATCGTTATTCTTTGCCATCTCCAGCTGTCCATCTTTTATTCTCAGGCCTCTTACCATTTCCCATACGTTTCCGGTCAAATCGTGAACGCCTTCTGCTGTATGATCGTGTGTCCAGGTTGCCGGTCCTGATCCGGTTTTGGTCTTTCCGGATTCTCCTGCTGACTCTCCATGTTCTTCCGGGTTTGCATGGTACTTTCCGTAGTTTGTGTTGCCATGTGGCAAAGTACCATTCTTCAAACTGAGGTTCGCAAGCAATCCCCATTCAGCTCTTGTCATAAGATGCCATCCCTCTCCCTTTGAAAAACAAGCTCTCGCCGCCTCATCATTGGTAATTCCTGTCCATGGCTTCTGCATTGGCAGGCTATAAGGCTTTCCGTTAATTTCGCAGTTCTCATAGACAGAAATGTAAATTTCATCGTATTCTTCATCTCCAATGATAAACGCTGCATTTGCTTTATCGCTTCCACCAAACAGCTCCTTATTTGTCACCTTGTGGAATCTGTGCATGAATGATGGGATGCCGGCATTGTCGTAAATTGCCACTACTGCGTGTTCCAGGTTTCCGCTGATGGAATGGGTTGGTGTGATCTGCTCCTCAGTATTCTTTTTTTCGGAAGGTCTCTCCTGGATTACCGGGCAAATGTTGATCTGCATATCATCTCTTGCCGCATAATCCTTAATTGCTTCCATCTGCTCCGCAACAAATTTTCTCTTTCCTTTGAACTTTGCTGAAAACTCACCATTCATAAACTTTGCTTTTGCCATGTTCTTTTCCTCCTATGCTGTGGCTAATTCTCTATTCAAAAGTATCTCAAATACTTTGAATCCATAAATAAATCCCTGCATTTCTGCCTCGATTGCAACTCCCATTACCGAGTCCTCTACTTTTCTTTTGGCTGCTACATCATCATTCAGCCCGCCCATTGCCTTATAAAATTCTTCGTATTTTGCCCCCAGCTCTTCGATTTCTCTGTTCTCGATTGCCGGACCTTCGATAAACTGGTCGAACAGATTCTTTATGTAACTGCACTCTGTTCTGGATCTTCCCTTCATCAGGATATTTTCCTGCGTTTTTACTCCATGGAAATGCTGTGCGATTAAGGCGTTAAATTTTTCAAGTCCCCACACGAAATTCTTGCTACGCTTTTCCTCCGCACACATTTTTTCAACATAGATCCGGCAACCATTTTCGCTCAGTTTCCAAATCGGGTGCGTTCTCCGATTTCTATTGTACATTCTATGCGCAATCTCGAACTCTTTCTTCTCGTCTTCTGTTGCTTCTGCATTGTAGAAGCGGGAGATTCGATTAAAAACTCTCACATGTGTAGTTTGGAAGATTTCCGCAATATCCCAACTGGTAATCGGTTCTGTGGGCTGCGTCGTTCCTTCTGCCACTTTTTTGATAAGTGCTGCTGCTCTTTCAATTTCTTCTGGCGTAATCTTAATTTCGTTCATCCCTCCAACTCCTTTCTCAAAGCCGGCAGAAGAGGGTGCCAAGATCTGGTTCCTCTCATGCGATGCACAATTTTTTTCAAATCAACTTCTTCTTTGCTGATGCTTTCCATTTCCGCCAACTTATCGCTGTCCCGACGGACCAACTTGTCTTTAAATCCATCAGTCAGTTTTACTTCTCCGGATGCGCACTGCTTGTCTTTGAACATGACCCACTTTTTTCCATTAAGGATACAATAGCCAACGATCATCTCTTATCCTCCTTTCTTTCAAAGCCACCATGTTTCTTGATAACTTCGTCAATCACTTCTACCGGCACATACGCATAAACCGTCTCTGTTAAATCTTCTGGATCTTCTGCGTACTGCTCAATCATTTCTTCCTCTCTGTTTGGAAATCCGATTTCGCAAGCTGTATATTCTCCATCTCTAAGATTGAATCTCGGTGTACTATACAACATACTTCCTGCCTGCACTGACATTTCAAATCCGTCTTGACATCTAATCCGAGGTCTTGTCCGCTGCATACCGTCTTTTACGCCGTATGTATCTTTTAAAAATTCCTTAATGTCGCTATATACCGGCTTATATTCTGCATCAACACATTCACCTGGAAAACAATTTCCGCAATACTTCCATACCTTATCCTCTACTCTTACAAAGGTTGGATATGTTGCCATGTATCTTCCTGCCTTCGAATTAAATTTGCTGCTATAAGGTTCTCCCACCTGCAGATATACTGCTTCCATATTTCTCGGCGGCAAAACATTTAAGAAATACCAGTAAACATCCTCATCCACCAGATCTCCAGGATTGCAAAAATCATCCCAGCTCTTCCCGCTTTCTTCCCAGTCCTTAAGTTTCTTGATCTCTTTCTGCTTTTCTCTGTTCATCCTCTGCATACTCCTTTTCTTTTATGGCTATGTAATCTTCAGCGTGAACTCCATTTAAAATATTGATTGCCTGCAATTCCGTAAGCCCACATCGCTTTTGAAGCTCCCGCCGGAGTATTCTTCTTTCGCCTATATCCTGTCCTCCATTTTCCGGAAGATTTTTCGCCCGTGTTCTATATTCTTTAACAATCTCTGCTGTAAGAAATTCCGGCATTACATTGCCTCCAGCGCATCCTTCACCTGTTTCAGTGCGTATTTACCAGATGGATTTAACATTCTCTGCCAGACCCCCTGAGATGGCGCCCATCGGAAGCCATGCTTTTTCAAAACGCTTCTGACTTCTGCCGCCGGCTTTCCGTCAAAAATAATCTGTAACCTCATAGCTTCCACATTCTCAACAACCTTAAACAGCTCAAATTCCGTTTCTTTTGTTCCCTTTTCCTTGACTGCTTTCAAGCTTTTCACCCTTTCCTCTACTCTATGGATATTTGCGTTGTTGTTCTGCAGGGCGTATGCTGGAAATCCAACTCTTCCCATGAAATCCGGGGTTCTCAGTTCCTGGATCTGCTCATCGGAATACCCCAGGATTTTAAGCTCCTCATCTCCCTTTTTGGTATTCTTCAAGCGGATGGCTTTATTGACAGCTCTCATTCTTTCCTGGTTTTCTTTTAAAGCATCCAGCTTCTCTTCCAGACGTTCTATAGCGTCCTCATCTGAGGACTTGATGATATCCTTTCCTCTCAAAATCCCCTTGATCTTATCCAGGATTTTCTGCGTCTCAGTATAAAACTGATGGTTCTTCTCCCAAGCCTGCACTTGTTTCTCTTTTTTCTTCACTGGAAAATTGCCAGCACCCGAAATCATAACCGAAGGACATCTGCAACCGATATTGCTCTCCCGGTTCATGTACTCGGCCATTCTCTTTGAATATCTCTTTGCCAATGCTTCAACTCTATCCGTTTCCCTCGGCCTTGCTTCTGCAACTTTCTCGGCCAAGTCATAGGCTTTATCGACATATCCTCTGTATTCTTCTGTCTTACTGCCTACCTTGTAGTCGCTCATAGACATCATATCGTGTGCGATTCTGGCCTGTTCTTCGTTGATTGTGCAATATAATCTTTCCATTTCAGTACCCTCCCTCAAACTCTGCCATTTTCTCTCTGTCGAATTTCATTGATGGATAAATACAATATCCGCTACGTCTCGTTCTTCCAGTCGATTTTGCCAGCCCTTTCGCCTCCAAGAAATCCACTACCCAAGGACAATTATTTGTATCCACATACGCTTCATTTTCTGCTAATGCTGAATCGCACAGACAAACGGTAATCCTTGCAACTGGCCCCTCTCTTCTACTGAAGATTTCAACTGCAATACTGCCATCCATCTGATACTGTCCTACTCTTAATGTGCAATCTGTATATGTTGCGTAACTTGTCTTAACCTCTAATAATGCCATGCTATATTCCTCCTAAAATTATGCTGTGATCGGCTCTCTGTGCTTTTCCATTCTCACCTCTGCTCTTCCTGCAAGATTCTCTCGGTACTCTCTGAGGCTTCTCTTTGCATCTGCTCTGGTGTATTCGCTGTTCTCACACTCCCAGCCATATCCCCAGTTTGTCATTATGTCCCACCGATCCTTTGTCTTTCTCTGATAGCTCATTCGTACTCCTTTCTGCAAGTGCGATTCTGTCTCGTATTTGCGAGCTATGTAGGTAAAAAAATTACACCAATGCCTCTATAATTGCCCGTCTTACTTCTGCTATCATATCTGTTTCGCTCTCTGCCATCTTCTTGTAAAATGATTCTCCTGTTTCTGCATATTTTTCAGCAAAATAGCTTCTTCTTTTCTCCATTTCTCTGATTCTTTCTTCTGCTACCTTGATATCATTTTCTAATGTTGCCATAATATATACCTCCCAAATGTTTTATTTATTGTTTGATTATGTATATATCATAACTCGCAACTGCGTATTTGTCAATAGTTTTGCTCTATTATTTCGAGTTTTTCTCGCACTTGCGTTTTTCAATTTTCACATCATACCCAGCAGAATTGATAATCCTCACGAAATTCTCATATCTCATATTCCCAGAAATCAATCTGCTCACTCTCTGTCTGGTGATTCCCATTTTCTGAGCCAGCTGGATCTGCGTCATTCCTTCCTTCTCCATCATTTTATTGATGATCTCTGCCGCATCTTCGCCTCTGATCTCCGTTACGGTTTCCCTTGCCGGATAAACTACCCTGCTCATTCCCAAACTCCTTCCTTTTTCAAAACCTGTTTTACCGCCTCTTTCATCGTATCAGCAGATGCTACATTTGTGTCCTGATTCTTTTCGTACAAGCTCGCAATCTTGCAGATGATATCCGGATTGTCATTTAAGCCTCCGGCAATACCTTTAGGAATCCCCCAATAATCGCAGAACTCTTCAACAGCATTCTTTATATCCTCTTCCAGATATTCTCTTTCCCTGATCCGGTACGCTTCTTCGATTTCTGCCTCTGTCAACTCGATTTTCACTGTTCTCTCATCACAGATAGAAATCCCATTAAGTTCTGCCACTTTGCTTAATATAGTTCTCTCAATTACCATGTCTTCCTCCGTTTACCAGTTCGGTCACTCCTTCCGGATAATTCTCATCAAACCAGTGCCAGATTTCTATTCTGTCCGTTCCTTCCGAAAATCCCAGGAACTCTTCCAAAATAGCATCTTCATCATCAATGGGGATTTCTCCAAAAAACTGCCACAGCTTTTCAACTTCCTGGCTGTTGAAGCAGTCAGAAAAATCAACTGTTGCAATGCTATCTACTTCCTTGCACCGAGGACAATATTCCTCATCATTTCCATAATGCAGGCCCAGGTCGGAGTCCCTTCCTATCCGCCCACACTTCTTACATCTCCAGATCAACATTTCCCATTGCCTCCCATTCTTCTGTCAGTGACACTGTCTCTCTCTTTGCAAATACTGCGGTGCTTAAATCAATTCCGTAGAAAATTTCCCGGTTTCTCACCTTTTCCTCGAAGCGTTTTCTACAAAGCAGCTCGTTTCCGAATACTCCTCCAAGCTGTACATATCTTCCATCGTCAATCCGCTTTGCCAGCACTGTGTACTCTGTGTCTGGAGTATTTACAGTAACAAGTCTGCTCTGTTCTTCCTCTCCTACAGTCCATTTTATCTTCTGGCCACATTTCTCACAGTAGGGCTTCTTTCTCTGATCGACTACTCTTTTAGCCACAATTCTTCTCTCTCCCACAATGCTGCTGCAGCAAGGGCAATGGAACCAATTATTTACCTGGGTTTTTGCCTCGCCATGTCCATCCGCATAATCAACGAATATCACACTTCTTTCGTTCATGCAAAGGACCGGCGGTATTGCTACTGATTTTTTTAATGCTTCCAAAATTTCCTGATCGTTCACAGTTCTTTTCCTCACTTTCTTGCTCCAACGTATAATAAAAACAACAGCATCAATATAGCTCCCATACTCTCGCCTCCTACAAATATGATCTTCCGTATCTCCTCCGGAATGCTTCCCTGGCTTTTCTTGATTCCTGCTGGCTATTGGCAGAAATCCACTCTTTTTCCCAAATTGCCTGTCCGAGCATTTTTGATAATCTCTCGGCCATTGGATTTTCGTGGATTCTGCAGAGCTTCTGTCCCATGTTATGACAATTATTGCAAACTGGGATTTTCAAGCCATCCTCTTCACTGAGTTCTCTTCCTGCAGTTCCAAAGATTAAATGGTGTTCTGCCTCTGCCTGTCTGCCGCAGAAAATGCAGATTTCCGGATATTCTGTCACAATTCCTTTGCTCACCGCATCTCCCCTCCTAACCAAACATCACTTCCCCGAATACTGCATACTGGATAATCATATCGGCCACATCAGCATCTACCATACAACAATCCAATTCATAAGTTCCTCTGCTATATCCTGCAGAATTTAAGTCATCGGCCAGAATGTTGTACGGTCTTTGTTTGTCCTCCAAATACATTTTTATTCCTGTCAATAACTTTTCAAACGTCAGCTCATGCCCCTCATCCTCTTCCTCGTCAATAAGCGTAATCGTCTTTCCTTCTTTCAAAAGTCTGGAAGTTGTTTCACTGATCGTTTCTTCTTCTGGTGCATTCTCGAACTCCTCTGTTGAATTATCCAAGCAAGCCCAGTAGCCAATTCCACCCTCCAGTGCTGCACAAATAATATCGTCAATATCCTCTGCAGTCACCATTACTTCCAGTTCCACCTTGATTGTTTTTCTCTGCTCTTTTTTCTGTTCTTCCATCTCAATCCTCCAATTCCGTGCCGCATACCGGACACTTTTCAATCTCTTCATCATTGGTCTGAACATATCCTACGCAATGCGGGCACCAAACAATTTCGCCATTTGCTTTCCAGTCTTCCAGCAGACTTTCTGGATGCTGCCAATCCAGTTCCTCGAACATTGTCTCAGCCAATTCTTCATCTCCGGCAAGTATTTTCAGTATGTCGTTCCTCGTATACTTTTCGTCCGACAATTCCGGAATATAGCAAACATCGTCTGGCCTGTTCTGAAAAGCATCTTCATCCTTGAATATCCATCCTTGCCGGTAATAATCCCTGTCGATTATCTCTGGCTTGCTTCCATTTTCCGGTGAATAACTTCCGATCAACAACGGAAGTCGCACCTGGCTTAACGCCTCACATAACTCCAGTATCATATTTTCAATAGCTTCTGCATCTTTTGCCAGCTCTCTGGTCGATGGAACGCCGCTTATGCCATTGTGCCTTGCTTCAATCCACATCTCTATGTGTTCATCTACATCGAAGTCCTCATAATACATCTGCAGATTTTCCTTGAAGCTCTTTGCCTGATCCTTTTCTTTGAAATCAATTATCATCGAAAAGTCTTCTCCTGCCGGAGATGCCTGCCCGATTTCAACATATGTCCTTCTATTATCCGGTTCAATATATGCATCCCAGTTCCAGCCCATTTCCTCTGCTTTGCTAAGAAGCATTTTCAATCCACTTGATATTTCTTTATATTCTGCCATGTTTTCACCCCTCAGTGTCCGAATAGTACGCATCAAATGCAATGCCAGCATTAATCAACTTATCTTCCAGATAGTTTCCATAGCACCAACCATCGCCGTCTTCCCAGTAACTATCCCATGCTTCCTGCAGAACTTTCTCTGCTCTCGCAGCATCTTCTTCGCTCACAACGAAAATGCAATCCATCCATTCATTCATTTCTGAACGGATTCTAATGCAGGTGTCCTCAATTCTCTCTACCATATCAGCGCCAAACCTCCTCAAATTTTAAAAATTCCAAGTCTTCATCGCTATAGCCATTAGTTCTCAAATATGCCTTTGCTTCTACCTCGTTTTCAAACAGCTTTACCTTCCGGCCTTTTTCCATCAACCACTCATAAGGGTTCAGCGTTATTCCTTCGATGTGTCGGCCTATGCAGATATACTTCCTGATTCCTACCCATTGAAGAATCTTTTCCTTTGCAAATGCTTCAATAGCTTCCTGATATGTTTTCTCCGACTCATTCCAATCGGTTCGCCCGTAGTTTTCTTCAAACTCATTGGCCCAAACCACAAACATTTGCTTCCAACCCATGCTGTCTGTTTCACTCAGCTTTGGAAATTCTTTCTGCAAATTAACATATGTCCATGTAATCTCGATCAGATTTTCCGTTGCTCTATTAAACTCCGTCTGCTTAATATCTGAATATGCCATCTTCTCACTCTCCTATGTAATAACAAGTAAAATTCCAATGGTCCCCGAACTCGTAGTAAAGTCCTCTCTTCTCAAAAATTCTGTCGAACTTTTTCTTGATTCCTGGGTTTGTACCGTACCAGAGCATATGGCAAACACTGCCTTCAAAAGCCATACTGAGGATATGGTCTTCTGCCACATTCTCAAAATATCTTCTTGGGTCCTCGTTTTCTCTCACAACCAGATGTTCCGGATCATTGTAATAGAACTCGCCTGTCTCCTTGTCGTGTGTGTCAAAGCATTTTCCGTTGAAATAAATCTGAGTGTCCACCCACATATCGTGTTCCAGGAGAAACGTCCGGATCTCCACTGCAAGTTTTTCAATTTGTTCCTGCGTCAGTTTCGCTACCAAATTCATGCCATTTCCACCTTTCTCTTTTTTCTGAGCAATCTAATCAAATGCTCTTTTGCTTTCTGATACTCTTTCTCTGATCTTTCATCCGGATAAAATATATCCATTTCGTACCATCCATCATACCCATGGTTTATTTCAAAGCCATCATCCATAATCATCACCACGCATTCCCATCCGTGATTTGATGTCTCAAATGACACGTATGCGCTTGTCTTCTCCTGGACTTTCATTGCCAGTCGAAGCAACTCTTCAATTTTCTTTTTCATCCCGCCACCTTCACCTTTCTATTATGTAACGCATATACCATAGTTCCGCGGCCTCTACCAGCCAGCTTGTAGAATTCTTCGTCCGACATTGGATTCATGTAAAACTGAACTGCTGTCAGCTCATCCGCCACATTATAAATCTTCACCGCATACAATACATGGTCCGAACCCGTTCTTCTCAAAGTCTTCGCCGCGCTATTTTCAAAACTCAGAAGAATCCCTGGAAGCTGAGAGAGGGACATCTGCCCTCTCTGTACGCAACCTGCAGGATCTTTCATGCTCCATCTGATCATCTTCCCCATGTTCTTACACTTCTTTCTTTTCTGTTTTCTTAGTTCTCGTTCTCCGGGGCATTGTTTTCTCCTCTTTTGCGCTCTCTGGCTTCGGCTTACTTGCTCTCGACTTTTTCACCGGTTCTTCTTCCGGTTTCTCTACTGCCTTCTCTGCCAGATGCTCTTCCTCTTTTACTTCGACTTTCTGCTCCGGCAAATGTTCCTGCAGCTTATAGCGTTTTCTAATAGATGCAATCATCAGCTCTGCTTCCGCATTTACCAGCTCCTTTTCTTCACCCGTCAGGCCCGCCACTAAATCTTCCGACTCCTGCCAGTTTTCTGCTTTATTCAGGAAATAATCAATTACCTCCTTTGCTCTGTCATGTTTAACGTCCCATTTCATCCTCTAACTCCTCCTACTTTTTCAAACTCAAAAACACCGATGCTTCTAATAAATTTCTTTGATGTTTTTACCCCACTTCCTACCTGTCGGCCGCTGATATACTGTCGAAGATAATAACCGCCAACCATCTTTACAACTTCCCATACTTTCTTTTCATTCCAACGATCCCGATAATAAGTTCTCTGCAAAGTCATCTTTTTCCCTCTCTATAACCACTCTTCAAATCTTTCTGGATCGATGCTCTCCATTCTATCAAACACCAGGTCGATCATAGGGTTTCCCTTCGGAAGCTGGTTAAACAATTCTACGCAACCGTCGAAATCCAATTTCTCGATCATATCTTTTGCTTTCTTCATCAGTGTTTCCATCTTCTCTCCTCCATCTCGTCTACTGCCAAGGCGATCACTGCTGCCCCATCTGCCATTACCAAGCAGAAATTTAACGGCTCCATCTCGTTTGTCATTCCCCATAAAAAATTGATAAACAACAGCACAGTCAAAAATCTTCTTAATTTTTTCATTGCTTTCTGTCCTCCTATATGGTAGACTTGATAGCCAAGGGGAGTTCCCGCTCCCCTGCTATCAAGGAACTGTTTGGTTCGATTTACTTAGTCCAATTTAAGACCGCCGTAATAATTGCTAAAAGCATTGTTACTATGGCCGTTATGATCGCTGTCACACTTTCATAAAACTGGATTTTAAGAAGTCGCTTCTCAAGCAGTTCTTTTTCTTTGTCTTCCGATTTCTTTCTTTTTGCCAACTGGCGTCTCCTTTCGAATTATTTAATCAAATTTCGCATTTGCGAACCGCAAAGGTAAAAAAATAACACCTAACTGTTTGGCTCTTATGTTTTGTTTGATTATGTATATATTATAACTCGCAACTGCGTATTTGTCAATAGTTTTGCTCTATTTTTTCAAATTATTTTCGCAACTGCGTTCTTTTCAAAGAATAGTGAGAATATAAGAAAAAGATTTAGATATAGAAATAGATATAGATATAGAGTAATAGTGACGTGACGTTTTCGTGACATTGATGGGACAATGTCACACGTTTTTTATTATAATATGAAGATTTTCCTTTATTTATAAGGCTTTACGCATTTGTACCTTATCCTCATTTGAGTGTGGATAATGTGGAAAACTCGATTTTGTGAACTCTTAAATTACTGGTTGACTCTCCTGTTTGGTACGCATATTCTGAAAACAGCTAAGGATTAGTGCTATAGTCCATCAAACGCAAACGAAAACCCCGGAGGTGTACCAGACTTCCGGGGTTCTTTGATATTGCATTACGGCAAAGTTACTATGTATACATCTTTCAATTCTTCTATTTTACGGTTCAATGCCATATAGTAAATTCTATTAGCCACGATATCGGACGCTCGAATTAGTGGTATTTTGCTCGAATCGCAAAATAATAAATCTACCTCTTTGATGTCAGGAAATATCGGCGGAAAGAACTTATCATATTTCATGTTATATGTTCCCAGCCTAAATTCCTGTTCTAATGCCTCTCTCAACTCGTACCTTCCATTTGTGGCTGTGCTATGTTCATCGTTGTAGACATGTATTCGCTCGACTTCTTCTGGCTTTATAACATCTTTTTCAATCAAGCGTTGAAAAGCTCTCTTCAATCCAATTTTATATGCGTAATCCAAGTATCTTTGCTTGTCCTTTTTGCTTTGAAAAATCTGTTCAAGCACGCCTTTTTGGTTTATCACAACGCCAAAATGGATTGCATTGTTCATAGAACGATACAATTTTCCTTTCTCTTTGTTTTTAATTCGGCAGGCTTTTAATTCTTCATCTTTGCCGTATTTATCTTTGCGAATAACTTTTTCAGCGGCAACATATTTTCGGCTGTAATTATCTTTTTGGTTTTTCCCTAAAAAGATCAAGCCGCCATATACAAACACTTCATTGTGAGCTTTATCGAAAACCCCTGATTCATCAGAGTAAACAAATATATCCATTTTATTTCTCCTTAACGAAAAAAACCGCCTAACGGCGGCCTCATGACCGGTGCCATTACATGACACTTAAACGCAAATTCGGTTACATGAGTATACAGCGTATCTCTACCTGCACTTATATATTATTCAATTCCTGCGTTTTTGTCAATACTTTTGCTGTATAAATTTATTATTTTTTTTATTTAAACATATGTATCTATACGCTCGTACACGCTTCTATACCGGATTTTGGCTTTTAGACATATTAAGTATTGAAAAATTCTCTATCGTTGCTCAGGCACATTTCGTCAAATTTGAATGCTAATTTTTGTATATTTTGTATATTGATTTATTGTGCAAATTTGTTCCGCAACGTTAAAAAGCCCCGGCGTTTACCAGGGCTTTTTATTGCGCCTCTCTTCAAAAGAGGCAATTACCTAATGAAAATCTGTCCGCAGTAATAGGCTGCCACCCATCCGCTTGGTGTTTTCATCCAGATATCGACTCCAACTTTTCGGATTTCCCGGCACGTTACTTCCGTCCCTGCGTCTAAGCAGCCATCCTTGTCCTTGTCGTGCTTCTGACCGTCCGCCGTAAGCTGAGAATGCTTCTTAGCCGCGTAGTTTGTTCCTGGACCCGTCCGCACTTTCAGCTCGGTCTGTAAGGTATATGTCTTACCGGCAGTGTATGACGGTGCTACCTTCTTTTCCGGCACATTCGCAGCTACTTTCCCGTTGTATACAGAAGCCAGTTTGGCTTTCGATTTATCACCATACTTGCCATCCTGCTCCAGCCCGTAGAATTTCTGGAAGGAAATCAGAGCCTTTTCTGTGTCTCCCCCAAAGGAACCATCTACTCCAAATTTTCCACACGAGAATCCACAGCCAACCAACATTTTCTGCATCTCTTTTACAGCATCTCCAGAATCACCTTTTTCCAGATAATTTTTGTTTCCCGCCGTTCCGCCGGTGCCGGTATATCTCAGTACATGGGTCCATGGATAATTTCTGTAATCACGAATCAAAAACTCTTTTCCTGTCTGGTCGCCTTTTGCTCCGCCATGTGCTGTACCTTTTTCATTGATGGAAGCCTCAACCTCTTTGCCGTTTCCGCTGTACATAGCGGTATGGCGGCCCTCACACAGAAGGACATCGCTTCGTTCCAGGCCCGTTCCGGTTGTGAGATTGATTTTCGCGGTAACATCGACGAAACCATTTTTCAGGAATACAGATCGCATATTTCCAGTATATGTAGCGCCCTTTGTTTTTACCAGAACTCCGGCCTGTTCCCATGCCGTGATTACCGCAGATGAACAATCATAGTCCGGTCCCCATCGATTGTCCTGATCGTAACCATGGCTGTCATCCTTCGCTGTATTCTCCATCCAGGTAATAGAACTTTCCTTTTTCTGCTGAACTGTCATGTTTGTTACTCCTTTCGCATAATTGTCATAAAATTTCTGTCCTCTGGCAGCTCGTCCAGCGCATACGCTCTTTCCTGTATTTGCCGGAATCTCGAACCTTTTCAGAACAACATCCGATGCTTCACAAATGGATGTTGTGGTTTTTAATATCTTCAGTACAGCTCCATAGCTCTCCTGCAATTCTTTCAGCAGATATTCGATCTGCATATCTTCGTTGGCAATGGATACACCTTTCTGCTTTGCCAGATTCCATAGACCTGATTTTCGCCCTGGACTTGTCCACTGCGCCAGACCGTACCCATACTGCTTTCCGGAAAGCGGATGTAAGAACTCCTCGCAAGAAATCTTTCCGCTGTCGATTGCTGCAGTATAGGTGGTATCGGTATAAACCTTTCCGTTTTCTTTCAGCCGTTTAAGGCACAGGTATTCCACCCGGTTTGTGTAGAAACCATCGCTCTCCGCTTCCAGGTTTCCGATCAGACCACAAGCCCCCGCGGCGGTCATTCCTGCGTCTCTGAATTTTTTGTAAGCTCTCTTTTCTGCATCGACATTTACACTCATACTTCCACACCTCGCTTTCTACTCTTCTTTGTATTTCTTGCACTGTGCAATCGCCTGAATCACCTTGTCATACCCTACCATTGATGCTAACCAGGACAATAATACCAGCGCAATTAAATATACGGCCATTTTTGCATTGATCTGCGACTCTGTCAGGACAATGTATCCAGAATCTACCAGTACAGACAGTGCGATCGCTACAAAACCTGCCAGAAAATTGGAATGATATTTCTTGTTTAACTCATCCATCAATTTCTTGATTCCCTCTGTGAAGAGTCCTGTAAAAATAGATACAATCAGCAGTAACAGTAAAAAAATCTCTAAGCTCATAAGTTTTCCTCCTCGTTTTTGTTACCGACATTTATGTCGGAGACATATTGTTCTTGGCTTTCTTTTTCGTCTTCTTTCTGCCATTTCCGATCCAGCCGCTTATCTTTATTCGTCCGAATCCAGCCGCAGATTCCACACTCACCTATTGTTGCTGCCACAACAGCACAGGCATAGGTTTCCGGCATACTTCCATATTCCCGGAAAACCAGGATCATCTGCCAGTTAAACCAAACAAAAAAGGCACCGACCAGAATCAGTACCAGGTTCAAGGTTCCGACCTTCTTTACGGCCGCAACCACTTTTTTAATTTTTTTCATTTCACCTACAGCCTCCCATTGGCCTTTATTAAAGGTTACTTTCTGCTCCCCATCAGTTCAGCAATTTTGGCATCTTCGTGCATCGGAATCACTTCCAATGCTCTCATCTCAGGCTGTACAACCGTATGCATATGTCCATTCCCTTTTGCATTTTCGTATTCCTTAAACATAGACCAAAACGCATCTGCCTCCATTTCGCTCCATGCATGAAGTGGATTTTTTTCCGGACTTGTAAAATATCGATGCGACTGCAGAAGTCTGTCTCGAAGTTTGCTACGTTCTCTGCTGATAATGTCCTCTTCAATCTTTTCCAGCTGCTTCTGGTGTTGATCCATGCCTTCTTTCAGTTCTGCGATACTTTTATTGAACTGCTTCTGAATGTCTATGCTCTGTTGATGCCACGATGGGTACATATTTACTTGATCCATAACCTTTTTAAATTGTTCGTTCTTTTCCTTTTCATGAATTGCCTTGTCTGAAAAATAACCCTCTACTTTCCGATAGCACAAAACAAGGAATACCAACGCCGCAATTATAGTAATGCCCCAGCCAATGCTGTAATTTCCTACTAGATTAATTAGATACTCCATTTTCGTATTCCTTCCTCATTTCTTTTTATGGCGTGCGTGTGTTGTTGGGCCGGCTCTCCGATTGATTCTGCTTTTAGGTTTCATTCTTCCAGTCCTTTCTGCAGATCCGCTGCTTCTTTAATCATTGCCAGTTCCTCATCCTCAATAGTTCCATGCTGCAGCAATGCAAGTGCCAGCCGGTCTATGAGTTTCGTCTGTAACTGGATAATCTTCGACTGACCATCCATCACCTCTGCGATAGTAGTTCTCATCCCGATCCCCTCCTTCCTCGTAAATTTGTTTCATGTCTACGTGCGTCAGGACAAAATCATCCAGAATCTTCTCCTTCAGTGCATCGCAGTCACAATATTTCATCATTCCCAGGTAACTCTGCAGTGTGTCTGTTGCCTTCTTAAGAGAAATTTCCTTTACTCTGTACGCTTCTTTCTTTGCTTTCAAAACTCTCTTGATGTGAAGCGTTGTTTTCTTCCTGAGTACCACTTTGTCAGGCCATACCCTGTATCCAACAAATTCAATACCTTGATTTATTGGCCGGATACAAGTTTTATTGTTTAGCTGCAGTTCCAACTCCGTTTCCAGAAAAGAAGCAATTCTGACTTTCCATTCCTGGAGCTGTGCCTTGCTACTACTGAGAATAATCACATCATCCATGTATCGGACATAACAATGAATTTGCAATTCCCTCTTGCAGAACTGATCCAGTGCGTCCAAATACACATTCGCAAACACCTGTGATAACAGATTTCCGATAGGCATTCCGACATCAAAAAGACGTTCTTCCAAAGGTACTTCCCCTGGTGAACGTCCTGGCGGCAATCCAAACGGTGTATGTTTGCAATCTATAATTGATTCCAGCAATTTCAGCAACCGCTGGTCCTTAATTTTCTTTGCAAGTATTTTCTTTAGTATCCGATGAGATATTCGGTAAAAATATTTGCTTATATCTAGCTTTAAGTAATACCACTGCTCATCCTTACGGTTCACCTGTTCCAACCAGTATTTAAGTCGAAACATAGCGGTCAGTGGCCCTCTTTCCGGGATACATCCGTAAGAATCCTTGATATATCCCTTAATCAGCATAGGATTGATAACTCTGTATATCGCCCATTGAACAACTCTGTGTTTAAATTTGATGGACATTATCATCCTTTTCTTCGGTTCGTACACATAGAAAATATAATATTTGTCTATGGTATACGTCCCATCGTAAACAGAATCTCTAATCTCTCTCAAATTATCCCAGGCATTGAAATTGAAGAGCATTACATCCTTGTTGTATCTCCTTTGATCTGAAGCATCTTCTAAGGCTCCATACAGATTTTCCATGGAGAAGATAAGATCAAAAACATTCTTAATCTTCATGTTGCGTTATCGCTCCTTTGTATTTGGCTATGTGTGGCAGCTTTCACTCTCGTTACTTGTGGCCTCCATAGGTGTCTCCTGCTTTGTGTGTCTCCACAGGGACGGTCCTACCCACGCACGAGTAGGACCATTTTTCTCCTTCCGCACGGTCGGAGCGGAAATAGACTCCTTTAAATCTCTCGCACTGCCGGCAGTCCTTGAACTAACCGGTTCTGGCATATGAGAGTAAAGCGGAGCGGAAACCGATGTTGCCGTTGGCGTTAGTCCGAGGGTTGTTCAGGTTCACGTTGAACACGCCAGCATTGGAAGTGTTGTTCCAGTTGCCCCCGCAGATCGGCAAACGAAATAGCCTATTCCCGGCGGCACAACCGGATCATTACCGGCTGTACCTTGATTTTGCACTTTTATTCTGTTGTGACGATTTTTGATCGCCGTATACCCATTCTTTATATTTTCCAATCATTCTTCCGATCTCTGCAGAACGGCCTTCCCATTCGCTCCTGGAAGATTTTCCTTTCAAATATCCCAGGCGATAGGCTACTCTGATGTGAGACTGGAGTGCTTTGTTCATTTCATCCAGTTCGCTGATGGAAGTTTTCTTGTAGTATGCAACCGTTAATGCCGACGCCAGCTGCGACATTCTGTTCATACAATGAGCTATATCGTCACCTAATAATTTCTGGTGTGCAATGGACCATCTTTCGATGAGAGGGAGGGCGTAGACTTCCATATCTTCAATTTTCTGTAATATCGTTAGCCCTTCCTCTTCCATCTCTACTGTCATGTTGTCGGATCTCTGTTCTGCCACATTCTTTCTCCTTTCACTACAAACGCCGCCTTCCCAGGCGGCAATCAGTTTACAGTCCTCAGTTTACAAAAGCGGAGCGGAAACCGATGTTGCCGCGGGCGCTAGTCCGAGGGTCGCTCAGGCCCACGTCGAACACGCCAGCACCGGAAGCGGAGTTCCAGTCGCCCCCGCAGATCGGCAAACGCTCTCCGGAAGTATTTACTCCATGGTAATCTCCACCGTAATCTCCGTTTGGCTCATCCGGATACAGGAGGAGAGCTTTTGCCAACTCCGGAGCTGCTGTAAGTCCTTCGCCAAGTGTCATATTGTTATATGGCAGCCAGTTTCCTGTGTCTTTCGGCGTGATAGTTCCTTTGGTAAGCTGAATCTTTCCAGAAACAACATCCCATTTCAAAGTACCAGCAGTACCAGGAGCCACCAGCGAACCGTCAGCTGCGATTGCTTTCCATTCTGTAGAACTGGTCGCCATACTGGTTGTCAAAATCATGCTGTTTGCATACGGAATGATCTGGATTTCTCCATCAACAAGCCTCATTCCAGCGCACCACTCCCATACATTTCCATTCAGATCGAAGATTCCGTCCGGCATCCAGTTGTGGCTCCATGTATCAGGACCAGAACCGGTTGCTACACGAGCGATCTTATTACTATCGTAGTGAGTCGGTGTCCCTTTCTCGTGTGGGTATCCGTGATCGCTGCCGTAGTTATTGTTACCTCTTGGCATAGTGCCGTTCTTTCTACACCACAGAGCGATAGCGCTCCATAAGGAATACGGCATCAGGCCCCATCCGGTTCCTTTGTTTCTGCAGTAGTTGACGGACTGGTCGAAGTTCACGCCGGTCTTCGGGTCCTTAAACGGAAGTGAGTATGCTCTGTCATTCATTACAATGTTCTGGAATTTTGAGACATACACAACATCTTTTTCCGCACCGCCTACAGAAAATGCCGGATGGATGTTCTCACTTCCTCCGGCAATTACATCTGAGATTTTGAATTTTGGAAACGCAACCATGATGGACGGCATCCCACGATCATCCAGTAAAACTGTGTTCTTTCCTCCGGACAGTGCCTCGACTGCCAGCTTCATATCATCAAAATTTGCCATGATTTAGACCTCTCTTTCCCATAATCTCAGCTCGCAACGATCCATGGAAAAAGGAACCGGCTTCAACTCTTTGATAGTAGGCTGTTCGGTTCCCTCTTCATTCTCTGGATCATAGTTCGGATTTTCTTTTTCCACTTCCGTATATTCCCGTGCCGGAATAATGATCTCTGCAACATATTCAGTACCTGTTCGGGTTCCCATTACCAGGCCTGTCGGGCTCAGAGTCCTTGTCCAGGTTGATGA
>OGZT01000294.1_pt1 | contig 41115 bp, 27 predicted proteins | sample 1576891 | NCBI WGS metagenome assembly OGZT01 (sample SAMEA3541521, study PRJEB24748) | human gut metagenome | biome: human gut; feature: human-associated habitat; material: faeces | place: China | collected 2012 | reverse complement strand
AGACTCAAGTCCGTTTTCATACCAAATATTTGTAACAGTCTGTACCTCTTGCAGAGACATCCCTATGTGGTACTTATCTAGTATTGTACGGATATCGTCACATCGTCCGATACTAGGCATCAAAGTAATAGTTAATGTAACCATTAAGATAATAAATTTTTCCATTTTTACGCCATAGGCCCCGCACGAGGCGGGGCCAAGAAGGATGTTTTACAGACTAGTATCTGCTGGAATAATGGCTTTGATGGCTTGAGTGGCTCCCATGACTTCCGTGGCTACGGTGGCTATAGTGCGCCGCAATCAAACCACTACCGTTGTGTCCTTCAATCAGATCAGAAAAATACAGCTTTCCCGAGTCGGACGTGGTCAACGCACTGTCGTTTGTGATGGATGAGGTCGCCTGTGCTTCGGACTTGTTGAGCCCGAGACCGGATGCGACAAAACTGGCAAATAGGAACAGTAAGTAAACAGCCTTTCTCATACTTCCTCCCGTATAGGTTGTATATGTTCAAGCGGCAGTGAGACGGATGTGCTGAAAAATCCTGCACAGTCCTCCTGCCGAGTACATTCCGAACATTGTTGTACATATCGGTTTTTCCATGTTGAAATGGATTGCCGGGCAAAGGGGCGGATACGCGGGGTACAGAGGCAAAGAGGAATATTATAAACAGAAACAGGAAGCCCACGGCGATGCATATAGAGTACGGCTAAAGCGAGTTCTTCCTTGTATTCATGGGGGGATACGGCAATACGTTCCTTATTCGCTGCGGCATATCCACAAAGTTCCAGCCCCATCAAGGCATAGTGGGAGCAGAAGGGAAAATAGCTGTAGACGTGCTCAGCAAAATGGAGCAATCGCTTGTAATTGAGCTTTGTTATGACATGGCGAATTTCTATATATGCGCCGCATTGTGCCAAATTGTAGATACCGAGTTGCGTTTTATCGAAACTTCCTTTTTTCCCGACAAGTTCATCGTGGATTTGATCTATTTCGGAATGGAGCGAAACGCAAAACAAAGTATTTGCCGATGCAGCATGGGCTGCATCACGAGCAAATGTCATATCTGAAAATGTTTTACCGTTTGTCAGAATGTTGATGACGGATTCTGGGTGTTCCTTCGTGCATCGGTATAATAGACGGATAAAGTTATCTTTGAGAAGTGTTGGTTCTCCACCAGTGATACAGATATGAGGGACATGCTTGCCATGAAGCAAATCCAGTATATTTTCCGCTTGTTGCAGGAGCTCGGGAGCATGCTTCTGAGGAGGCTGCGGGCACATGAGGCAATTGCAGTTACAGGCTTCAGTAAGCATGAGTGAATTTTGCAGGGAATCTTTTTCCCAAAGGACGATAGCAGTGCCGCTGTCGTTGAGGCAAACAATATCGCCTTCTTTGACTTGATCCAAGTCATCGGCATGCCAGAGTGTGTCGGGATGTAGAAACGTTCCTTTTTCTCCATTGGTAATGCACCCCGCGTATCCTAGGCAGCCCATGTCCAAGTGCGGAGTAACCAGAATGGCTTTGCTCCGGGCATAGAACGGTCTTCTTGTCGTTACTGCCTCACCGATGATGGGCGCAAAAGCTCCTGATGCCTGTCCGTTAATTGTGCGCATGTCGTGCCACCAGTGCCGGATTTCGGGTTATCCAGCTCCAAATAATGGAATCTTCATCATCACTGCTGTTTCTCAATAATTCAAAGAGTCCTGTAAAAAGTGTTTTGTGTTTGATACAAAACGGAGAATTTTCCATGTTTCTCAGTTCATCACCGGTTTCCAGGTAGTTCCGAACAGGGTCAGTACCACAATAAGCCTGATAGACACACCATGCACAGGAAGGAGTCGTTTCGACACAGGCCGTAGCAGTCATTTGTTTCAGTTTCGGACCTGCAAAAATTTCCTGATATGAGTCGTGTAGAACATTGCCCAGACAGAAATGCCTGTCCCCCATGCGCGCCAGCATTCTTGCCTCATCGGAAGGAAAAACAGAACCGTCAAAGTCATAAATGACGCCGCTGATGCCCGCACCTGAAGGGGACTGGAGATCCACGAAACCTGTAGAGAACGGTGTCAGGATTCTAGACAGGAGGAGTGTAGCGAAATGTTCAGGGAAAAAGACGGATTTGTTTTTTTCCAGAATATATTGGAGAGCCCGAAGATACTGGCTTGTAAAGGCGGCCATGCTGTAACCTAGCGTGTTGGCCTGTTCTGCGGCAAAACCATAAGGATTCAGAGAGCGGATAAAGATACCACTCATACCTTGGCGGATATACTCGTCAATGACTTCTTCGAGTCGATGAAGGGAAAAAGCCGTCGTCGTCATCAGCGCGTCTACGCCGTCATGACCAAGAATACGGCGGGAGGTATCCAGCCTTTCAAGAAAGCGGTCGTATGAGCTACCACCGGTTCTCACTATTCGGCATTTATCATGAATTGTTTTCGGGCCATCCAGTGAAGTGGAAACCGATATATTGTGATCTCGGCAGAACAACAGCTGCTCTTCCGTGATGCCAATCAAATTTGTACAGATGACGAAACTGACATTCTTATTTAAGAGAACGGCCTTCTTTTCTGCATAGGTTACTGTTGCCGTGATGACATTCCAGTTGAGAAGTGGTTCTCCGCCTTGAAATTCGATTTTAGGGTGCTTGGTAGGAGATTCAAAAATCATATCGACGATTTTTTTCGCCACATCAACAGGCATATCGTACTTGTAGGCATCCTGTTCAGCACAGGAAACCTGGCAATACTCACAGCGTTGGTTACAGCGTAACGTGATGACCATCATGTGAAGTGAGGTAAACTCACGGAGAAATGACTTTCGTGATCTGTATTTTGCGGCTATTTTTTGTAATGCCACCTCAGGATCATCTTGAGCGACGAAAAGCTTTCCCTTCAGATTCAGAAAATCCTCTGAAGATTCATCAAACTCGTGCCTGACGAGTGAATCAAAGCGATTTTCCTCCAAAAAAAGGAATTCGCCACACTCATTGACCATTAGGACATCATGTTCAGGAAACCTTGCAAACTGAAAAGGCAACATCTGATACATGCTATTTGCTCACAGGTGAAAAGGCGTATTCAATAATAATATTGCGCAACTGCCCAAACTCTTTTTGTAAATCTATGCGAATTTGTTGATCTATGAGATCATTCATAAATTGCTTGAGGAGATCCTCGCTGAGGCTGGAATGGGCTTTTGCTGAGATGGTGATTTCGACATCAAACTCCCCAACAGGCTGAACAGAGACAAAATACTGCTCGCTATATTTGCCGGAAACGGTGAGGACGGAATCCCTCTCAAAGAATTTTTTACTGGCAAGGATAGTTCCTTTCATACCATCTTCACTAAGTTGAAAGGGAACCTGTTGTTTTTCCATGTAATCATTCTCCTGGAGAGATTTATTTTATGCACAATAAACAGTAAGTTTTTACATACTCGTTATTCTATATTTTGAAAAGTTCAAAGAACGACGCATATGAAAAAAGGCCACCCGAAGGCGGCCTGTATTTTGCACTAATCCTTTTTCCAGAACTTCCACCAGCTCCGGGGAGAGCGTTTTTCCTCTTCCCCCGGGAGGTTCTTCAAGGAAAACAGCGGGGCACATCTCGTCATATCCCGGTGCGCCGCCAGCGGCTGGAGGGATTCCTTGGCTATGCGGCACTCGGTGATGACATCATTCAGGGCGGAACGGATTCCACGGGCATGATGAGGGGCAATCACCTTTGACTCCACAATAATCCGCTGCACATCGCCAAGCGCGACACTGGCGCGGGCCACGGATGTCAATACTTCCGCCCGGCTTTGGGCCGGAGGGACAGACTCTTCCTCTGATTCGACTTGTGCTTCCAACCATTGGAGAAGAATCGTATTTCCGAGCACTGCGCACAGCCGTGGGAGCATTTCGAGCCCCGGGAGATAGCTGTCCCCTGACTTGAGGTAACGCTTGATCACCGACGGGGAGACATTCAGCCGCTCGGCAATTTCATCGGTCGTAAGGGCGCTTTCATCCTTCGCAAGTTGAAACGCTTCCGTTCCGGTCATGTTCTTCAAATCCGCCATGTGGTCTTTTTCCTCAAAAGGATACGCTGATTGTCTTCCGTAAAGGCTATATTCACTCCGTGATAACGCCATATGTATAAGGAGGCAATCATGAGCTTGAGCAAGGAAGAACTCGTGCTGACCGCATGTTTTCTCAAGAGTATGGATATGTCGATTTCCATTGAGGATGCACTGGGCGATGTGAAGCAAATCTCCACGAGTCTCCCCGAGTCGTTTGACCCTGCTCATAGCCGTCTGCTGGCAAAGGCCGCCTGTATCCTGCTTGCGTCGAACCGCTTGTCCCCGGGAGACGCGATAGCTGAAGCTCAGAAAGTTATAACCCTTGCCGGACTCTGATACTTTCCTGTATCATTGGCATAACGCTCCTCCTTTTCTCTTTGTTTTTAACACATTGAAATGGAGGAGTTTTCTTTGAAGACAATCGGTGAATACCGCGCCCGTTACCCGCAGCTCCGTGAGCTTACAGACTATCAGCTTACCCGTGCCGTCTATGACACCACGGCCCCGGACATGCCGCTGGAGGATTTTGCGAAAGCGTTCGGAGGGGTGACGGAAGAAGACCCCGAGGAACTCAAGATTCAGGAGTATAACCTTTCCCATCCCGACGATCCCATCCGCCGGGAGGACATGGGGAAGGCGAGCCTTCTCTCCGACACTGGGCATGGCATCGCTGCGGGCATCAACGAGCTTGCGGCAATCCCTTTCTGGCTTGCGGAGGAGGCGGGCATTGAGTCCGCGGGCAAGGCCAAGGACTATTTCCTGAAAAGCGCCGAGGAGAAACGCAAGGGCTACTCCCCGGAAATGAAGCTGGCTCAGACAGATGAGTTCTTCACGGAGGAGCCCGACGGTTCTTATGGCCTTGGCGGGGCATGGACGTCTCCCCGGAAGATTTTGGGAAGCGTTGCTGAATCCGCGCCCGGCATGGTCGGGGGGATGGGCCTCAGCGCACTCGCGGCACGGGGGCTCATGAAGGCGGGGTTTTCGCGCGGGCTTGCCTGGGCGGTCGGGTCTTCGCTCGGTGAAGGAACCATCGGCGGCGCGCAAAACGCCCTCGATGTCCATGAGGCGATTTTGGCCATGCCCGAAGACAAGCTTGCGGCCTCGCCCGAGTACCAGGAGATTCTGCAACGTACGGGGGATCCAAAGCGGGCACGCGAGGAGCTGGCCAATTCCGTAGCCGCAATGACGGGGCTCAAGACAGGGGCTTCCACTGCGGTCTTGTCCGCGCCGTCCGGCTATATGTTCGGCAAGATCCTTGGCGGGGAGACGGGCAAAACGCTTCTGGGGACGGCGGCCAAGCAGGGGGCGGCTGAATTCGGCGAAGAGGCCGGGCAGAGCGGCGCGGAACAATATCTCTCTCAAGCGGAACTGCAACGCGCCGATCCGACCATTGACCCTATGAGCGGAGTTGGGGAAGCGGCTGTAAGCGGCGGTTTTGCCGGTATGGCGATGGGTGGCGGCATGGGCGGTTTCGGGCATGTGCTCGGGGGCCGTGCGCAACAGCAGCCCGGGGCTCCTGCGGTCTCCGATGCGCAACCAGTTCTCCCACCCGAACAGCAGGCGGCCTTGCCCGAAGGTGGGCATGGATCCCCTCTTGAGCTTGGTCCCGGTCAGAACATCGTCATGGGAACGGACAGGGCATACGAAGACCCCATCGCCACACCGCCTCCCACCTCCCCGCTGCAGAAGGGGATGGAGGCCATCCTTGGCGGTCCTCTCGGCCTTTCCACTGCTCCCGCAGCGCCCGACTTCGCCGTTACGCCGGGCGGGCGGGCCGTGTCCGCAAATGGTATCGTGCAGCCGGATGCCTTTGGCCCCATCGCGGCGGGGATGCGTTCAGACATGCCGCCGTTGCTGGCGGATCAGGTCTATGACGTCGATTATTCCGTAGTCCCCGACGCGCCCAAAGCTCTGAGCGAAGCTCCACGAGGGCTTCCCTTGGGGCAGGACAAATCGCCCGTCGCACCGGAGTCTCCTCAACCCGTTGCCGTGCAGACCGACGGCGAATCTACTCCGTTGCAGCTCACCCACATCAACGACAAGTCCTTCATGCTGCACGGCGACACCGGGCCTTTCGAGGAGGCAATCAAGGCGGCTGGAGGACGGTTGGATCGCAAGGTTGGGGGATGGCGTTTTCCGCTTGCCAGAGAAGGGGAAATCAGGGAGTTGTTTAGTATCCCTCTCGGCACAGAGACAGTGCCGGGAAACAACCTTGTCTCCGAAGCATCGGAGGCGTCACCGGACGTTCTGCGGGAAACTCCTTTGCCCGTATCCGGCGATATGGCAATGTCCGGGCAAACCGGACTGGAGGTAACACATGGCGGTCTACAGCAAGGAACGACCAGAACTGGAACTGGAGAGCTTCTTTCGGAGCCTGTACGCATCGACACGACGGGGAATCCGGGAGAATTGGATGCGGTTACGGGAAAACCCGGAGATTTCCCAATGGGAGATCGGGGAAGTCGACCGGATATGGATACGGCTGTACCGGGAGCTGGTGGAACAGAGGCCGGACTTGGAGCCGTTGTTCAACGAGCCGCGGGACCTGTCGAGATTCCCGCAGAAGGGGTGGATGCGTCCTTGCTCAGTCCTGATCGACGGAATGTTCCGGACGGTGGGGCCGGAAGATATGCTGAGAGAGGAAGAGCAGGAAGAGGATTCGAAGGACATGGACAAATGGGACGCGATGTACCCGGAGGAAGCGAAAGAGCGGAGCGCGCGGCACTGGAGGGAAATGGGACTCAAGGAGTAGAGCAAAAACTTCTTCGGGCTATTGAACGGCAAAACGGCGAGCTTACCCCGGAGGCGGAGGCATGGGCGCGGAGTTTACCGCCGGAACGGCAGGAGGCTGCTTGGCAGCAACTGACGCTGGATGCCTTCAAAGGCTATACTGCGTCCAATCTGAGAGTCGATGAAGCCTCGTTAAAGTTCATTCCACTCAGTAAGGAGACAAATACCTCCCTTCAATTGAAGGCTCTCGCCAATGTGTTCGGGCAGGATTTGATCCTCTTCCGGGACGCTTCAAAACAGCCTACGGGCATCCTCGGCGCAACGGTTCCTGCCATCAACAATGTAATTTTCATGGAAGAGAACCGGGAAGGGTACAGGCCGCATCTGTCCGTTCTTGGACACGAGATGCTGCATAACCTGCGTAATGGGGCACCCAGGCTTTACAATGAGTTCAAGGAATATCTTCTTTCTGAGCAGAAACCCGACACGCTGCAACGCTATCGTGAAGATCTTGACCGCCGAACGGGCCATGACGGGACCGTGGGCCGCATGTCGGACGACAAGATTCTGGAGGAGATCGGGGCGGACCTTGTGGGCAAGCGGCTCACCGAAGAATCGTTCTGGGCAAAGATGGCTGAAGAGCGCCCGAGCCTGTTCGCGCGGGTGTCCCAGTTTGTCCGCGACTTGCTGGACAGAGTGACGGCAGCATTCCGTGCTGATCCCCTGCCCGCAGCATGGGTGAAGGATTTTGACGCGATCCGCCGCCATATCGATGCCATGATGGGGCAGTGGGCAGAGAAGAACGCACGGGCAAAAACCGGCGGTACGCCGCCTCACTCTGGAAACACACGGGAGGTTCTTGATGGAAGAGACGAAACAGTACGGAACGCCGGGAGAAACGGCGGAGAAGGAAGCGATCATGCAGGTGGACTTCTCCAAAGCAACCGGGGAAGACATGGCGCGCCTGTTGACCTCGTGGGCGACGGAGGACGAGGAGGAGATGGAGGACGCGCTGCACAACCTGCCCCGGAAGGACGGGAAGGTGAACGGCCCCGACAGCCTGTAGCCGTCAAGATTCCGAATAGGGCGGACGAACCCGCACATTACGAGCTTCTGGAAGCCGAAGATGTGCGGGCTTCCCATCTGCCTTCCAGAGGTTTTCAAAAGAACCCCGCATATGGGCTGGAGAACGAGCGGCGCTACCATGACGAACCGGGCAGTCGGGCCAAGGTCATGGAGAACGCGGCTAAGCTCGATCCGGCTTTCCTCATGGAGTCCGTGGACGCAAACCACGGGGCTCCCGTCATTGATCATGACAACAACGTCCTCGGCGGCAACGGGCGGGCCATGTCCATTGCCCGGGCCTATGAATCCTTCCCCGAACGGGGCGAACAGTACCGCGAGGCGCTGAAAGCCAACGCCGACAGGCTCGGCATCGATCCCGCACAGGTGGACGCCATGCATTCGCCCATGCTGGTGCGCCGACTTGAGCGCGGCATGTCGCGGGAAGAACGCCAGCGGCTTGTCACGGTCATGAACGACGATTTCAAGGATGCCAAGGAAAAGCGGGCGTCCGGGAAATCTCGTGGAGAACGGTTCGGGAGGCGGACGCTGGATATGCTCTCCGTCGGATTGAAGGACGCCGAGAGTCTGCGCGAGTATTTTGATACGCCCGCTTCCGCGGTCGTCGTCGAACGGATGATGGAGGACGGGGTGCTCCAGCGTTCCGAACGCAACGCCTATGTCGGTGCGGACGGCCTGCTCAATCCTGACGGCAAGAATGTTGTCGAGGAAGCTCTTCGTGGTCGTATCGCTCGGAGTTACGAGGCATTGGCGAAACTTCCGGCTGATGTCGTGGGCAAGCTCGATGCCGTCATCCCGCACATTCTGGTGGCCGAAGGCATCGGCAAGCCGTGGAACATCACAGAACACGTCAGGGATTCCGTGGATCTGCTGGTCGGTTTCAAGGGGAGCGGCGTCAAAGAGCCGGACACCTACCTCAAGCAGGTGAACATGTTGACGGGCCGGGCTCCCGTACAGGATTTCTCCAAGCAGGCCATAGCCCTGTTCCGCATGGCGCTGGACGCGAAGAAGGGCGAATACGTCAACGCGTTCGAGAGCTACCTCAAGAACGCCAAATTATCCCCGGAAGCGGGTAATATTCCCGGCGTTGCGAAACCGCAGGACAAGGCCTTCCGCGATGCCTTCGGGATGAAAACGGAAGCTATGCCGAACAAACCGGAAAAGCGGGAAGCGGAGAAGCCACAGACGGAAGAAGAGACGAAGGGGCAGCCGCCGGAAGAGGAGATACCTTCCGCATCCAAGTCGAAAAAGGAACAGCAGGAGCAGACTTCCGGCAACCCCGGAGACGCTGGACACGTTGAACGCCATCGGGCTCTCTACAAATCTCTCCTGAACGGGAAGGCTTCCCTTGAGGACTATCACCGTGGTTTTTCGGCTTTGCTGGAAAATGAGGAGGCTGTCCGTGCCGAACTGTCCGGCATGACCGTCAATGCCTTGCTTGCGCGTGGCGGCGCCATGTTCGCGTGGCGGCACAAGGGGGACAAAAAGGCAGATATCGTTGATGCGCTGTACCGGGACATGCTGTCCGACTTTACTCTTGGGCAGCCGTATTCCGTCAGCGGATTCATGGGTATGGGCCCGGAGGAATACCGGAAAGCCACCGTCGCCAGCATCCGCAGGATTGTGGATGCCCAGAGCGAGCAGACGTTGGCGGATTTCGCCAGAGACGCCGCGGCGCAGCGCGAAGAATACGCCAGCCGTCGCAAGGCCGAACGCGAGGCGGTCGAGAATCCGAAGACGTTGGAGGATTTTCGGTCGTTCATCCGGTTTCATATGGATGAAGGCAAGACGGCTAGTGAGGCCCGTGATCTGCTTTCATTCGAGCAGAGGGAACAGTTTGACCGTCTCGCGGCGGAAGCGAGCAGGAGCACGCGAAAAACAAAGGCGGAACCTGTCCTTTCCTCTTCGTCCCAGACCACTGGCGGAGAAATCATTGCCACAAAGCATACGCAGAAAGGACATGATCTGTTCGTGGTTCGTCTTGAAGACAGAGTAAGCCGGGAGGATTACCTTGCTCTGTTGTCCAGTGCCAAGAAGCTCGGTGGCTATTATTCCAAGTTCCGTGGCAATGGGGCCGTACCGGGATTCCAGTTTACCGGACGGGAACAGGCTGAAGCGTTTCTGAAGCTGGCGCAGGGAGATAAGGCCGAGGCTCAGGAAGCGGTGAAGGCCCGGCGGGATGCCTATAAGGATGACCGTTCCCAGACCGCCGTACAGCGTCTCAATGAAATGGCTGACAGGCTGGATGAGGATGCCGATGCCAGCCTGAACGCGGCGCGCAAGGTGAACACGGCAAAGCGCGCGGGGCAGGCGGCGGCCGCCGATGCTATGGCCTATGCCGACAAGTCATTGGCGAAGACTATGCGGAACATCGCCGGGGCCATCGGGAACGGAACCGCGACATTCCTTGACCGCGTGCGCGAGAAAAAGCAGGTCGAGCAGCTTCGGGATGCCCTGCGAATGGCGAAATGGGAAGAGGACAAGACGAAATACCCCGCATGGGATCAGCGCGAGAAGCACAGCGAAGAACCGGCGACCACCCAGACCGTAGAGTTTGCCGCCTTCCCCCACTACAGGCTCTACCGTTCCAGTTGGGCTGAACTCGGCAGAAAGCTCAGCGAGAAGGATGGCACCAAGAGCCTCGGGAAGAAGATTCTTTCCGTTGCCGACGATGTGACCGAAACCTATCTGGAGTTTGCCCATTCGCATCTGGAGGAGGTTTCCACCTATGCGACACAGGCCGGCAAGCCCGCCGTATTCAAATCCCGTGAAGATGCGGAAAAGGCCATTGCCCGCAGCGGCTATCGTGGCAAGGCCGTGGTATTGCCGGTGAAGCGCGGGGAGAACAGAATAATCCTGTCTCCTTCTGCGGCGCAGGAGCGCGGTATATGGAAAGGCGATGATGACCGGATGCTCTCCTTGCGTCCCGACCTGGTCGATGAACTGTTCGACAAGCAGGGAAGCACTTCCCGTGACATTCCCTGGCAGCTTTCTGATATTCGGCAGAAGAGGAAAGCCCTTGCACGGATGGGGATTGAGACGCCCGCCGAATACCGGATGGCTCTGCGGGAGTTCGTGGGGCTTCAGGCGGCAGCCAAGCAGAACAAGGTGCGAGAGCTTGAACGCAGCGTCATGCGCGACGCGGCGAACAACCGGGGATGGCTGGACTTTTTCCCGACACCCGTAGCCGTGACGGAGGAAATGCTGGCGGCTGCGGACATCAGGCCGGGCATGGCCGTTCTGGAACCTTCCGCCGGGATGGGGCACATCGCCGACCGTATCCGGGAGAAGGGCGTCGAACCCGTGGTGGCCGAGCTGGAGCCGCAAAAGCGCGAGCTGCTGGAGGCCAAGGGCTACGAGGTCGTCGGAAAGGATTTCATGAAGGATGTTTCCGAGGGCAAGAGCTATGACCGTATCGTCATGAACCCGCCTTTCTCCAAGCGGCAGGATACAGAACACGTGCGGCGGGCCTACGATTTGCTGAAACCGGGCGGGCGTCTGGTTGCTATCGTCAGTGAAGGTTCCTTCTTCGGGAAGGACAAGAAGGCATCCGAATTTCGGGACTGGCTGGAAGAGGTAGGGGGAACTTCGGAGAAACTGGCTGAAGGTTCATTCAACGATCCCGCCTTGCCTGTGACCACGGGCGTCAATACGCGCATGGTCATCATCGAGAAGGCAGGTACGGCGAAACCTCTTGCCTCACTGAAGGAGGACGCTGTCCGGTCATCTGATGCAACACCCGTCACGGTGGTGGAAGTCGAGCCGGGGATTATACCTGAATTCAAAAAGGTTGGTGAGCTGGTCAAATGGCTCAAGAACTATTTTAATGACAAAAGAGCGGAACGGATTGAATCCACGCAAAAGGTAGTTCTTTTCAGCAATACCGGGCTGTCCGCTTCGACAAAACGGGTAAGGGAGCCGGGTAACAGAGATGCTTATGGGAAGCTGAACGAACTGGTCCGAAAGGCCGTATTTGAGCGTTTCGAGGCAAATGATGTTCGCCACCCAAATCTTGGGGGGCAGGAAATTTATTACTCCGCCATGCGCCTTGCTGACAAACTATATTCCGTACGGTTAAGTCTGGATGTTCCGAGCGAGGCCGAAGTAAACACCCGTCGGAAACTTCAAAGTGCATCTGAGATAGAAGACCTGCGTTTCAAGGGACATGAGCTTAAAGAAATAGAAATAGCCCCTATCACTGAAAACTATGGATTCGAGGGCCATACAGCGATAGAGGCTATTCGTAAAGTTAATTTAGGCGTCCTTCGTGATGCCGTCAAGCCCTCCCGCCTTGAGAACGGCGTGCTCTCTTCCGTCAAGCCCGGCGAGTTCCTGAACGATGCGCCGTCATTCGGCCCCCGCATACTCAGGTCCGCTGTGCAGTCCGTCGCGGATGCGCTCGGGAAGCGGGCGGCCAATGCCGCCGAGACCCGTGTGGTTCAGGCGTTCGAGGAGCTGCCTGAACACATCCGACAGTTTTACGGCGACGCGGCATCTCGTGTGGAGGGAGTGTATGATCCGACGACCGGAACAGTATACCTCGTGGTGGACAATCTGCACAGCACGGCGCGCGCGGCGGAAGTGTGGATGCATGAGAACATGGTACATCACGGCTTGAACGGCCTCTTGGGAAAGGATGAGAAGCGGCGGGTGCTCAACCGGCTGTGGCAGGGGATGGGCGGCATGGGCAACGCGGGAATCGCATCCATTGCCAGAAAGTACGGCGTTGATCCGCGTTCGGACGTGGAAGGCCGCGCTCTGGTCATGGAAGAGTACCTTGCCCATCTCGCGGAAAAACGGGCGGCAGACAAGCTGTCCGGTCAGGAACAGGCGCTTTGGCGGCGATTTGTGGAGGCTGTCTTGCGGGCGTGGCACGCGCTGACCGATGCCGTGACCGGACGCACGGGGTCCATGAAATACGAGAATGTAGACAGATTGTTGTCCGCGTTGGATCGGTATGTCTTTGAGGGTAGGCCCGAAGGTATGGCCGAGGGCGGCATGGTTCCGGCTATGGCGTCGGTGAATCAAAATATCGATCTGGAACGCACACGGGTGAAAGTCATTTTGGTAACGCCACGCTTTTCAGGCAAAAAAACATGGGAACTGATCAAGGGGGCTGTTCCGAAGGAGCTGAAAAAGCAGGCGGGGGTATATCAAAATAAAGATACAGGATGGAATCTGACGCTTACGGGCAATAGTATCGAACATGCTATCCACAGTGCGTCATCCAGAGGTATCGGCGGAAGCCCCCATTTTGAAGCTGTCGCCAACTTACCGGATCTACTCAGAGAGGCTGTGCTCGTAGAAACGCACAGAGATAGAAAAGATGATGGGCTCCGGGCCGTTCACCGCATGTTTGCGGCCATGCGCATTAACGATAGTTTATATGCCGTAAAGCTGACGGTAAAGGACTATAGCGGGGAGAAGAATATTACTTTGGAAGGTGTAAAAAAGGTATATGATCTATCCCTTGAAAAAGAGATTCCCGCTGCGATTCTGGGGGCACAGCCTGAACAAAAAGGTCAGGTTGAGTCCCTCGCAGCGGGAAATTCTGAAACCAATTTACGCACTCTCATTGAAGGCGTCAATGACTCTGAAGGAAGATTGTATGCCTCCCTGCGCGACGTATTCGGCACAACGGCGAAAGAGGAGCAGCGGGCGGAAGATGCGGTACCGAAAACGCCCCTCGATTCCTTCCGCAGCAAGATCGGCGGGCACCGGCCTACCGTTGCGGAACGTTTTGCCGCGTTTCGTGAAAACTGGAAGCGCAAAGTCGAGCAGCAGATATTCGACCACTTCGCCAGCATCAAGGACGTATCCAAGGACGGTTATGTTCAGGCCCGCATGACCAGCAGCCTCGGAACACAGATTGAGAGCCTGATCAAATACGGCGCACCGGTCTGGAACGACGGCATCATGGGCGTACAGGGCAAGAGCCTGACCGACGTGTTCGCGCCCGTCGCCTCGGAGATGGATTCCTTCATGGGCTGGATGGTGGCGAACCGCGCCGCCCGGCTCAAGAAGGAAGGCCGGGAGAACCTGTTCACCGATGCGGAAATCGCGGCGGCCCGGAAGCTGAATGAAGGCGTCATGCCCGACGGTTCCAGACGGGCGGACACCTACAAGAAAGTGTTCGAGGACTTCGCCCGGTTCAAGAAGGCTGTTCTGGACTTCGCTCAGGAAGGCGGCATCATCGATCCCGAATCCCGTTCCGCATGGGAGAACGCCGATTACATTCCGTTCTATCGGGTAAAGGACGGGCTGGACATCGTGCGCGCCGCCCGGAACAACAGCGGGCTCGCCGGGCAAGCCTCCGGCATCAGGACGTTGAAGGGCGGCAAGGCGAACATCGGCGATCCCGTCGAAAATATCATGCAAAACTTCATCCACCTGATTGATGCGGCACAGAAGAACAGGGCGGCCGACATGATCCTTCAGGACATGGCAAAAGCCCGGCTTGCCCGCAAGCTCGCACCGGAAGAGGTCGCGCGGCTCGAAAAGCGACAAGGTGACGAACTGGCGGAGGTACTGGCGCAGGACAAGGAACTGGCCGCACAGTGCGGGCCCCTGACCGACAGGCAGAAAAAGGTCATCGCCGCGACGTTCAGCCCGACCGAGTTCAATTATGTCCGTGTCCAAAAGGACGGCAAAAGCCTCTATTATTCCGTGGAAGACCCCATGCTGCTTGATGCGCTGACGGGGATGTGGAAGCAGGACGGAAGAAAGGGGCCGGTGTGGAATCTGCTCCGGGATGCCCGGCGATTCCTGACCGCAGGCGTGACGACCATGCCAGACTTCATGCTGCGGAACTTTCTGCGGGATACCCTGCATACATGGACTATCGAGCACCAGTCCGGGTACAGGCCGCTGGTGGACTCGCTGGCGCAAATCAGGAATACCTTCAATGTGGATGAGGACACGAAGCAGCTCCTTGCCGCTGGCTCCGCGTTCATGGGCAGCGGGTACCGTCTGGGGAACTCAGGTGAAGAGGCCGCAAAAGCGCTCAACAAGGTGCTCGGCAAATACGGCATGGACAAGAAGGCTTTCCTTGATTCCGTGCTGGACACAGAGGGGAAGCTGAAGTCCTTCATCGGCAAGCTCTGGGATACTTACGAACACGCCGGATCGGCCGCCGAGAACGCGGCACGGCTTGCCGTGTACAAAAAAATGCGGGCCAAGGGATTCAGCCACCGCGAGGCCGCATTTGCCGCCAAGGATCTGATGGACTTCACCGTAAGGGGACAGAGCCAGCTCATCCAGAGCTTGTGCGAAACGGTGCCGTTCCTCGGTGCGCGGTTAGCGGGGCTGCACCGGCTCGGGCGTGGGGCTGTGGAGAATCCACGGGCGTTTGCCGTCAAGGGCATGACCATTGCGCTGGCCTCAATGGCACTGTACGCCCTGAATCAGGCGCTGAATCCAGATGACTGGGACAAGATGGAAGACTGGGAAAAAGATACCTATTTTCATTTCTGGGTGGACGGCGAGCATTTCCGTTTGCCCAAACCCTTCGAAGTCGGGTTCGTTTTTGGAACCATCCCTGAACGACTGATGGAACAGCTCATAACGGACAAATCAGGCGGTGTCTTCGCCAGCCGGGTGTTCGCCGGGATTTGGGACCAGCTTGCCTTTAACCCGTTCCCGCAGGCTGTACGGCCACTCGTGGAGCAAGTCGCCAACAAGGATTTCTTCCGAGGAACGCCCATCGTCGGCATGGGTATGGACAGGAAAGCCCCCGTGGATCAGTTCGATTCTCGGACGAGCCTGACGGCGCGGGCAATGGCTTCGTTCATGGACGCGCTCCTCACGCCCGTCATGGGCAAGACCGGAGCGGATGTACTGCGTTCCCCGAAACGTCTTGAACACCTCGTCAACGGCTATTTCGGAGGGCTCGGGACATTCGTGCTCGGGGCTTCGGATATGGTTTTGAGGCCGCTCGGCAATGAACCGGAAGCGCCTGAGCTGAAGCTGGAGGAATTGCCGATCATCCGTTCGTTCTACAGCGGAAGCGGAGAGAAGCGCACGCGGTACGAGTCCGAACTCTATGAGGTCATGAAGCAGGGGAACAAGCTCCATGCATCGTTGAAGCAAGTAGCGGAAGAGGGCGGGGATGTGTCCGCAGCGAAAGCCGAGCTTTCCCACGATGACATTGTGGCCTTGGCAAATCGGAAAGGACTCACCGCATTGACGAAGGAATTCGGAAAGCTCAACAAGGCTGCGGAGAAGGTACGGAGCAACCGGGTGATGAGCTCGTCCGACAAACGGAGGGAGCTGGACAACATCCAGCGGCGGAAGAACATACTGGCGCAACGGGCAATGAAAAGGATTGAGGAAATGCGAGTGCAATAGAGAAGAGGCCGGGGATCAGCAGGTTCCCGGCCTTCTCTTGAAGAACACCATGATGACTACGAGATGAGCACAGACATATCTTTTAGAGAGTAATTATATCAATTAGTTGAGAATCCTATCCGGTTATGTTCATTCAAAGCCAATAGACTTGGCCAATCATCCCTGTTAGTGGGTAAATTTATCAATTTTCCATTTAACTCATGATATGTTGTATCCATTAAGTCATGATGCAATATTACTTTATATTCATTAGAAATAGTTATTTTTCCCAAATCGAATAGAGTATGAATATCTGATCTGAGGAGTAAACCATTTCGAACTGTATTAGAGTGAGGGCCTCGATATGGCATGATATGTGCTGCCTCAAGTGCATCAATAGCATCACATCCTGTAATTGCACATTTTGAATTGTAAGCAACTATCAGAGATTGCCTAAATGAACTCTGTCCTTGTCTTGTAACTATAGAAGATAATGTTCTTTTTCTGGTGTCCTCATCGCTGAGCAACTCATTTGAATCTTTTACCGTACTTTCATCAAAGTCACACAAATGGAGGGGAGCTACTTGAAATGTTTTATATTTTACAATGCTAGGAGCAAATTCTAAAGCGTATTCAGATACATATCTTTGACGATTATCTTCAAGGAAAATACAGTCAGCAAGGACGATACATCCTATATCGGGATCGTTCTGGTATGTGTAATTTCTTGAATTACGCTTTTTATAATCGTTTAGTTTTTTGATAAGAACTTCTTTTGACTCAACACCATTGCCTGTACCGTAGCGTTCCCATGCCTGTGAGGTTTTCAGTATTTCATAGTGACTAAACTTACCGCCGCCACCCAACCTGCGAGGTTCTCTGCCTTTAAGTACGAAATACCAATAATCTCCTGATGATAAGCTTTTAACATTCCAATCCGTAGGTGTCCAAAAATTTACAATCGCCAATGGGGCTCTATCCCGTAAGAAATGAAACCATTTGGTATCTGTAGGAGCAAGGGCAATCATATAAATCTCTTAAGGTCATAATAAGAATATTAAAATATCTTATTGAAGTAGCATTCAAGGTTTTTTATTACCCCTTTGTCTATACTTGATGCAAGTATCCTTTTCTAGAGAGGTACTGAATATTGAAGCGGGCTAAATCAAAAACTCCCCCTCCCCGACACGAATCGGGGAGGGGGAGTTTGCCACATATTCTGCCACATATTTAGGCCATATTAAGGCACATTTTGACACATTTTGCTGAGTATATAGTTAAATATTTAAGTATGTTAAATTATTATTCCTCTTCCATGTACGTTGCGGACTGGATGCCCTTTTCGGCTACCGTTACGCTGTACATTTTCACCGTTTCGGGAAGAGAGGGTGCCATCTGATTCCAGATATAGCGCGCCAAGTTCTCTGAAGAGGGGTTCACGGCATCGAACGGAGGCACATCATTGATATAGGCATGATCAAGAGGCTCGAGGGCCTGTTTGAGGAGGCCCTTAAGGTCGCCAAAATCCATGAGGAGTTCCGTATCCTGCGAGAGGGTATACCCTTTGACGACGACTTCGACGGCGTAGTTATGACCGTGGAGGTGTTCGCACTTTCCTTGATAGTGCCGAAGGGCGTGCGCGGCGCAGAATTCGGAACGAACCGTAAGCTTCCAAAAAGGTCGAGACATGGTATTCCTTTCTTTCTGTATGTTATTGGACAGGATTAGCTGAACACCAGCGATGCATGTCCTGCTGGAAGGCCGGGCCGGGAGTAACCATCCACTGTGGGCCAAGCCGTACCCGGCAGAAGGTGCCGTCAAGACAGAAAGCCAACTGCATTTCAGTGTTTCCTTTATGCCTTTCGAGAATGGCCTTGAGCGATTCCATCCCCTCAACGTTCAGGCGGCGGGGATCCAGCTCCCATGAAATGGGCGCGTCACTTGCGGAGCAGGCGTCGTTCAATGCCTGTACCGAAACACCCCGCAGTTTGATTTCCTTGACCGGGGCCTCATCGTCCGAATCGTCATCCGAATCAGAAGAATAAGACGAGCTTTCTCTATTGTCGATAGTCGCGGTCAGCAAAAGCGGCTGTTCGGAGTTGAGCAGATCTCGGCTGGCATTCAGCTCCTCTGTAAAGAACGTTACTTCACCGGAAGCCGTGAGATCTTCCACAGCGACGAAGGCCATGCGGTTTCCACGTTTATTGAGGATTTCGCGGATACTTGTGACCAACACGGCGCACTTGATCGTCGCCTTGTCCGCCATTTCCCGGCAGTCTTCCAACGGGCGCAGATCCAACCGATTCAGTTCATGCCGATAGGGCTGCAAAGGATGGCTGGTCAAAAAGAAGCCAAGCGCTTCCTTCTCAAAGCGGAGCTTCTGATCCTCGTCCCACTCTGAAATGCTTTCTTCCTCGCAGGAGAAGCCTATCCCAGACGACTGATTTTCTTCAATTTTCTTGGGGGCAAGCGTCAACAAGGATATTTGATTGGATTGTTTTTCCTTGATCTTCTTTTGAGCACGGGCGACCACCGGATCAATGGCCGCAACCATAGCGGCGCGGGAACAGCCGAAGCAATCCAGCGCGCCTCCCTTGATGAGGCTTTCCAAGACCCGTTTTGTAACTTTCCGCAGGCTGACGCGAATACACAGATCCAAGAACGAAAGGAATGGACCGTCCTTCTCACGGGCGGCAACGATTTCGCGGATGGCTTCATCACCAACGTTTTTGATCCCGCCCAAACCGTAAACCACCGCCTCGTCGCGCACGATGAACTCGCGGCGGCTGACCTGCACATCAGGCTGCCGGACTTCAATGTCGTTGTCCTTGCAGGCGGCAATGTATTTGAGGATCTTATCCTGATTGCCGATTTCCGAAGTGAGCAGGGCGGCCATGAATTCCACCTTATGGTGGGTCTTCAGATACGCCGTATGGTAAGAAATGAGCGCATACGCGGCGGAATGCGATTTGTTGAAACCGTATTCCGCGAATTTTTCCATCAAGTCAAAGATTTCCGTCGCCTTTTCCTTACTGGTGCCATTCTTGACGGCACCGTCCACGAAAAGGGTTCGTTCTTTGGCCATGGCTTCGGCGTTTTTCTTCCCCATCGCTCGCCGGAGCAGGTCTGCGCCGCCGAGGGTATACCCGGCGACAATCTGCGCGATCTGCATGACCTGTTCCTGATAGACGATAACCCCGTAGGTGTCTTTCAGGCAGCCTTCCAACGACGGCAGCGGATAGGTGACGTCCACTTCTCCGTGCTTGCGCTTGATGAATTCATCGACCATGCCGGAACCGAGCGGGCCGGGCCGGTACAGCGCCAGCATAGCGATGATGTCTTCAAAGCAGTTCGGGCGGAGCATACGCAAGTACTGGCGCATACCCGAGCTTTCCACCTGAAACACGCCGTCCGTATCGCCCCGGGAAAAGACATCATAGGTATCGGGGTCCGTCAAAGGAAGGATGTCAAGGTTGGGAGCCTTCTTCCCTTGCTCTTCAATGGCTTTCAGGGTGTTGTCGATCAGGGTCATGGTCCGCAGACCAAGGAAGTCGAACTTCACGAGCCCCACTTTTTCGACCATTTTCATATCGAACTGGGTGACAAGTTCGCCTTTTTTCCCCCGATAGATAGGCAAGTACTCATCCATCGGCTTGTCGGAAACAACCACGCCAGCGGCGTGCGTCGATGCGTGACGTGACAACCCCTCCAGACGCATGGAGATGTCGATCAGTTTGCGGATGATCTGATCTTCCTTATAGAGGGTCGCCAGCTCGGGCTCCGCGTCCAGCGCCTTCTTGATGGTCATCTTGAGATCATCGGGGATGAGCTTGGCGATGCGGTCGGTTTCCTTGAAGGACATATCCAGTGCACGCCCTACGTCGCGGACCACCGCTTTGGCTTTCATTTTTCCGAACGTCGTGATCTGCGATACGGAATCAATACCGTATTTTTGGCTCACGTACTGGATCACACGGGTACGCTTGTCTTCGCAGAAGTCAACGTCGATATCGGGCAGGCTGACGCGTTCGATATTCAGGAAGCGTTCGAAAATGAGATTGTAGGGCAGGGGATCAAGGTTTGTGATACGCAAAGCCCACGCGACAATCGAACCGGCCGCGGAACCACGACCGGGACCGACCGGGATGTCGTTCCCCTTCGCCCAGTTGATGAAGTCCTGCACGATCAGAAAATACCCCGGGAAGCCCATCTCGCAGATGACTTTAAGCTCCATCTCGAGACGATCCCAATAGATCTGGTGATCAATCGTGTCCCGATCGGGGTGCAGTTCCAGACGCTGTTTGAGGCCTTCACGCGCAAGGCGCTGGAACTCCGTCGACAGGGTCATCCCTTCCGGAAGTTCGTATACGGGGAAGTAGTGGTGCGTGAAGTCCATCTCCACATGGCATTCTTCAGCTATGCGGACCGTATTGGAAAGGGCTTCGGGAATATGCTTGAACGCCTGCTCCATCTCCTCAGCGGATTTGTAATAGAGATCCCGCGCTTCAAAACGCATACGTTTGGCATCATTGACTTTTGCCTGAGTCTGAATACACAGCAGGACGTCATGGGCCTCAACGTCGTCCGCGTTCAGGTAATGGCAGTCGTTCGTCGCAACCAAAGGGACTTTGGTATGTTCCGCAAGCTCCAACAGCTTATTGTTCAGAGTCGCCTGATCGGGCAGCGTATTGGCTTGGATTTCCAGATAGAAACGCCCATCGTAGATATCCATGTACTCTTGCGTTTGCCGGATGGCGTCGTCAAACGTCCCTCCGTTCGTGATCAGCTTGTTGGCTCCCATCAACGTGCGGGGGATTTCACCGGCAAGGCACGCGGAAAGCGCAATGAGCCCTTCGCTGTGCTGGCGAAGCAGGGCTTTATCCACGCGGGGCTTATAGTGGAAGCCGTCCAGAAAGCCCTTGGAGACAAGGCGAACCAGATTATGGTACCCCTCGTTGTTCTTCGCCAGTAAAATCAGATGGTGCCGGACACGGGAGAATTCGGAATCCTTATCCCGGTGATCCTTGGTAACATAGACTTCGCACCCGATGACGGGTTTGATGCCGTAACTCTTGCATGTCGTATAGAAATAAGCCGCGCCGTACAGGTTGCCGTGATCGGTAATCGCGGCGGCAGGCATTCCGAAATCTTTGGCGCGTGCGCATAAATCGTTCAGACGAATCGCGCCGTCGAGAAGACTGTACTCCGTGTGACAATGCAGATGCACAAATTCGGACATGAAACAATCCCGTGGAAGAAAGAGTGAAGAGATATGGGGATAAGCCTATCAAAAGACGCGGGTAGGCACAACGAACCTTTCTGGAAGGTTATAATAGGTCAACCTATAATAGACGCTTGTCGATCGCCTTGCTTCGGGGTATGAACAAATCCATGATGCATACCTATGAAAACAATACACCTCAGGCTTGGGACGACATCAGGAATCACGAGGCACTCTTCGAATCGTTTGCCTCCATGTACCTGCGTGAACACCCCGGCGACATGCTCCGGCTCAAACGGGAACATACCTATAAAGTCTTAGCCCATGCCCGTGCCATCGTCGCTCAGGAAGGGCTTGCTTCCCAAGAGGGAAGGGCGGCCCTGCTTGCGGCACTCTACCATGATACAGGACGATTCCCCCAGTATGTCCGTTGGCGCACGTTCAGCGATGCCGAATCTGAAAATCATGGCTATCTTGGCGTCCGTGTCGTGAAAAAAGAGCATTTTTTGGCAGGCGAACCCCCAAATATCCATAAATGGGTGCTCACGGCCATTGCCTTGCACAACAGATATGCACTCCCTGCCTTGCCTGAACCGTACCTCACCATTACACATGTTGTTCGAGATGCGGATAAGCTGGACATCATGCGCATCATGGCCCAGCATCTTTCACGGCCCATTCCGACGCGGGATGTCATTCTTCGTGTTCAGGATGCCCCCGAACTGTGGTCGCAATCCATAGTGGATACTGTTCTTTCCGGTGGTATCCCCAGTTATCATGATCTTCGTTATGTAAATGATTTTAGAATATTATTGGGATCATGGATCCATGATCTTCACTTTACGTCTTCAAAGAAAACATGTGTGGCATCGGGATTTCTTCAAGAAGTCCTTAAAGGTTTGCCTTCCACACCGGAACTGCAGCCCGTAACAGCGTATCTGCTCAATGAGTTCTCGACTGTGAGGGATCTCTGTGGCTGACTTCCTCCACCCATCGCTCCAGCGGGACATCAAGCGTTTTTGTTTACGGTACGGGTTGAACGTATCCCATGCTTACCATACCCCCACGGACTTTTGGAATGACGAAGGGGCAGGGGAGCAGGCTGTTTTTGTGTGCCTGCTGCACCAAATGCCTTTTGGGGAGGCCTTGAAGCTGGTAAGGGCTGCACGGCAACGTTTCCGGAACGTCCTCCTTGTGGACTACAAGCTGCCGGAAAGGAACCTGGATTTCCCTGCATATTGGCTCGGGCATTGCTGCGAACGGATGGGAGCACATTATGGCTTGTACGACCGCTTTATGCGGCATGGCGGTATTGAAGGCGTTATCCGTCAGTTAGGGGTTGTTCCTTTGAGGAGGGATGTTTTTTGGGGTGGGGGGATTGGCGCGGTGTGGATTGTATGATATGGAAGTAAACAAAAGTTTACATAATTTTCATTATGCGCTATTTATACACTTGCCACAATATACGTCCTTAGCGTAAAAATACATTCTTTCGTTACCCTCATTCAAGGACACGCTCATGGGCATTCTCAGTGCTAGCTGTAGTTTTACACGGTTCAAAATCACGGAACCGGTTCCCAAAGAACTCTGGATGGAAATCCCCGCAAAACTCCGGCAATTCGCCTTTCAGGATATCGACGACATCGCCGAGGAACGTGGATGGGGATGGACCAGTTTTGAGGATATGCTCGATACGCAATGGCGCTCTGCTCCACCGGAAAAAGGCGCGTACCTCGCTTTTGCGCTCCGTCTGGACACACGCAGGATTCCTCCCGCGGTCTTGAAAAAATATGTCACGATCGCACTCCGTGAAGAAGAAGTGCGCATCAAGGAACAAGGAAAAAAGTTCATCGCCCGGGATCGGAAAAACGAACTTCGGGATCAGGTCAAACTGCGCCTCATGGGACGTTTTCTCCCCATTCCCGCCGTATTTGACGTGGCGTGGGCAACCGATACCAACATCGTCTACCTGGCATCCACACAAACAAAACTCATTGAACTTTTCATGAACCATTTTACATTGACTTTTGATCTCCACTTGGAGCCGATGACGCCGTACGCCTTGGCAGCTTCCATGCTGGACGAGAAAACTTTGGCCCGTTTGGATGATCTTGAACCCACCAGCTTTGTATAAGAGGCCGACAATGAACGAACCTTATCTCGGCCAGACGACGGACATGGTGCTCGGCCAGGAATTTCTGACGTGGCTCTGGTTTCGCAGTGAAACGCAACCTATGGGTTTTAAAGATAAAGAAGGCGTGCCCTTTTCCATGAACCTTGAACAGCGGATCGTTGTGCAAGGTGGCGAAGGCGACAGCCTGGAAACGGCCTCCGTGTCCGGTTCCCTTTCCCAACTGCGTGAAGTCCGCCTTGGCCTGCGGACGGGCAAAAAGGTGACGAGGGCTCTTGTCCGTTTCGAACGGGAAGAATTGGCTTGGCAAACCACCATAAAGGCGGAAGATTTTTCTCTTGGCAGTTTCAAGACGCCAAAGGTGGAAAGAGAAGAGGACGATGATCCCGATGCCGCTTTCCTTGAAAAAATGTATTTGATGGAACTCTGCCTGGGGCTCTTTGACGCTTGTTACAAGCAGTTTTTGGATATCCGCCTTTCCAGCCTTTGGGATAAGGAAGTTCAAGACATGTCCGCATGGATGAGTCAGCAGGCATAGCCCACAAGCGCTGGAGGCGACCATGTTCACGAACGAGACAACTTCCTTTATTCTCCGCTGCGTTCGCAAAACAATCTGGATGCTTCTGGTGCTGTGGGGGATCACCCTCGTCAGCTTCTTTGTTATCCATCTGGCTCCGGGGACGCCGACGGACATGCAGACGACGCTGAACCCCCTTGCGGGGGAAGCGGCACGGGCTCGTCTTGAGGCGCTTTATGGGATCGATCGTCCTCTGTACATCCAATATTTCGACTGGTTGTCGCGGATCGTACAGCTTGATTTCGGAAACTCCATGTCCAGCGATGCCCGCCCTGTTATAGAAAAAATAGCGGAGCGCCTTCCGCTGACCATCGGCATCAACGTGATTTCCCTCCTGTTGACGCTGTTCATCGCCGTTCCCATCGGAGTCCTTTCCGCATGGAAACAGGGCTCGCTGTTCGATAAAGGAATGACGGTCCTCGTCTTTCTCGGATTCGCCATGCCGGGGTTCTGGCTTGCGCTGCTCCTCATGCTGTATACGGGCTTGGAACACCAATGGCTGCCTATTTCCGGTTTGATGTCCCTTGACTATGAGTCGCTGTCCTTCTGGGGAAAGCTGATGGATCTGGGCAGGCACCTTGTTTTGCCCATTACCGTCATCACAGTGGGAAGCGTCGCAGGCATGTCCCGCTTCATGCGTTCATCCATGCTGGAAGTCTTGAGGCAGGACTTCATTCTTACGGCCAAGGCCAAAGGGCTGCCCGCACGCGTGGTTATTTTCCGACATGCCCTGCGCAATGCGCTCCTCCCGGTCATTACCCTGCTCGGCCTCTCCGTGCCCGGCCTTATCGGGGGCAGTGTCATCATTGAAACCATCTTTGCCCTGCCCGGCTTGGGACAGCTTTTCTATGCCGCGGTCATGGCGAGGGACTATCCTTTGATCATGGGGAACCTGGTTCTCGGCGCCGTGCTTACGCTCGCGGGCAATATGCTTGCGGATATCGGATACGGGCTCGCCGATCCCCGAATCCGCGCTCAGGGGAAACGCCAATGAACGCAGACAAGACGCTTTTGACCCCGCTCTGCAAGCGCCTCGGCGCCACCCTTTCCCGGCGTGGAATGCTCTTTGTCGGCCTCGGCATCGTCATCATCATGTCTGCGGCCGCCCTGCTCGCTCCGTGGCTCTCCCCCTATGATCCCACGGCATTACACCTCAAATCCATCTTGGTGCCGCCGAGCGCGCAGTTTCCTTTGGGGACGGATGCCTTGGGCCGGGATGTGCTCTCACGCCTGCTTTACGGCGCACGTGTCTCGCTCTGGGTAGGCTTTGTTTCCGTGAGCATCTCCATAGCCATAGGCATTGCCTTGGGGCTGCTCGCCGGATACTTCAGAGGCATCGTCGATGAAATCATCATGCGCGGCGTCGATGTCATGCTCTGCTTCCCTTCTTTTTTCCTTATCCTTGCCGTTATTGCGTTTTTAGAACCAAGCCTCAATACGATTATGGTGGTCATCGGGCTGACCTCATGGATGGGGGTGGCCCGACTGGTCCGTGCGGAAACCCTCTCCCTGCGCGAACGGGATTTTGTCGCGGCCGCCCGGTTGGCCGGTACCCGCCCTTTCCGCATCATGGTCATGCATATCCTTCCCAATGCACTCACCCCTGTTCTTGTCTCCGCCACACTCGGCATCGCCGGAGCCATTTTGGTGGAGTCTTCACTCAGCTTTCTCGGGCTAGGCGTCCAGCCGCCGGATCCCAGTTGGGGAAACATGCTGATGGAAGGTAAGGACGTCCTCGAAATCGCGCCGTGGTTGTCATTGTATCCGGGGCTTGCCATCCTGATCACCGTCTTGGGATACAATCTGCTGGGAGAAAGCCTGCGGGATACGCTTGATCCTCGGCTTAAGCGGTAAACGGCAAACCAGCCCTTTCTTCGCGGCTTGCATCATTCGGGTAATCCCCCTATGGTAGCCCTCGTTCGCAATGAAGCCCGCGTACGGCTTCGCAAGTCATGACCTTTCTTCGTTACGAGTATTCCTTACTATGCTTGAATATTTGCATATTCGTGATCTCGCCCTGATATCCGACATGGAACTGGAATTTGCCTCGGGCATGAATGTTCTTACCGGCGAAACAGGGGCTGGGAAAAGCTTCATTCTGAAAGCGCTCAACTTTCTGATGGGAGAGAAGCTCGGAGCGGACATGGTCCGCCCGGGAAGAGAGCGGGCTCAGGTCGAAGCCCTTTTCATGCGTTCCGGGGAAGAACTCATCGTCCGCAGGGAGCTGATTGCGGAAACCGGGCGTAGCCGCCTGTTCATCAATGACACCCTGGCCTCTCAAGAAACGATCAAGGAACTGCGAACCACCCTTCTTGTCCATACGAGCCAGCACGGACAGCAGAAGCTGCTCCAGCCGAATTTTCAGGCCAAGTTGATTGACGACTGGATGAACCAGCCCGATCTTTTGGCGACACGCAACTCTCTGCTGAAAGAACTCAAAGAAGCGGCCGAACGTAAGGAAGCGCTCCGTGCCCGTTTCAGAGATCTTGCGGATCGCCGGGAACTCCTTGAAATGCACCTCACGGAGATCGAAAAAGTTTCTCCTGCTGAAGGCGAAGAAGAACAGCTCGAAGCCATGCGTGCGGAGTGGCGCGGGACCGAGCAGTTGCGGCGGCATTACGAACGGGCGCAGATGATCCTGCGTGGTGAGGAAACGGGACTTCTTGAACAGATCGGCCATCTGGAACGGGCGTTGGAGCTGCTGGCCGGAGACGATGAGGATATGGCCGCGTATCTTGAGTCGGCGGTCTCTTTTCGCCAGACGATTGCCGAACTGGAACGGAAACTGCGCCGCCCTCCCCTGCCTCAGGCTGATATCGATCCGGAACAAATAGAAGCCCGGCTTTTCGAATTGGCGCAGCTCAAACGCAAGCTTCATCGGACGCTTCCGGAAATCCTTGCCCTCAGGGAAGAAATTCAGGACAACCTTTCGTTTCTTGACGCCTGTACACTGGACATCCGGCAGGTGGAAAAGCGGGAAAAGCAGCTTCAAGAACAACTCGCGGGCGTATTGGCCCTTCTGAATCCCGAACGCCAGAAGGCTGGAGAGTCTTTCACCCGAAAGCTGGAAAGCGAGTTGCAGGGATTGGGCTTTTCCCAGTATGTCCGTGTAAGCGCGGATTGGTCGGAAGTGGCATTATTCCCTGGATGCGTGGAGGACCGCGTCAGACTTTTGTGGTCCCCTAACCCTGGTCAACAGCCGCAGCCTCTGGATAAGATCGCCTCAGGCGGCGAACTGTCCCGATTCATGCTCGCGGTCGTTTCCGTGCAGGATCACGATGAAGAAGCCACGCTCATTTTTGACGAAGTGGATGCCGGTGTCGGCGGGCTCACCCTCAACAAGGTTGCGGAACGGCTCGAAGCTCTTGCCCAACGCCGCCAGATGCTTTTGATTACGCACTGGCCACAGCTTGCCTCCAGAGCGTTCCGCCACTTCCGGGTGACGAAGCAAGTCAAGGACGGCAAGACATTTACGCAATGCATCCGTCTGGATGAACGTGAACGGAAAACGGAATTGGCGCGCATGTCCGGTATTGAAAGCTGATTTTCCTTTGACAGTACATAAAAAAAGGAAGAGGAACATTCCTCTTCCTTTTTTTACATCAGAAAACAGATGTGTTACGCGGCGGCTTTGGCAGCGTTGAGAGCCTTGGCAAGGCGAGAAATCTTGCGGGCGGCCTTCTTCCAATGGATGACGCCCTTGGTGGCGGCCTTATCCAGAGAAGAGGTGGCGGTGCTCAGGAGCTGCGTAGCGGCAGCCTGATCATCAGCCTTGATGGCGGCGCGAACAGATTTCACCACATTCTTGATGCGGGTCTTGACGGTACGATTGCGAGCAGCGCGCTTCACGCTCTGCTTATGACGCTTGATAGCAGACTTGTGGTTGGCCACGATTTCCCTCCGGGGTACGTCTTGCTGCGTCCGAGACGCGGCGTGGTTGCGGTTTGAATTGATGTCCTTATCTTCTTTTACGTATTCAGTCAAGTCTTTTCAGGAAGACAAGTTCCCGTGCAGCCGCGCAGAACCGTTCCGAATGCGTTATGGCGATGGCTCCCCGACCGGACCAAGCCGGGGAGCCATGTGGGGCTAAAGTTGCAGCGCCGAAAAATCGGCAAGCCGCTCCATGCGCAGGGTCAATGCCTTAAGCATATTGAGACGGTTGGCGCGAAGAGCAGGCTCTTCGCACATAACCATGACCTTATCGAAAAGCTCATCCACGGCTGGCCGAAGTGCGGCGAGCATAGAGAAGAGTGCGTCAAAATCGTCGTTCGCCCATGCTGCCTCAAATGCGGCAAACATTTTTTCCAAGGCTTCCGCAAGCGCCATTTCCGCCGGTTCCTGCAACAGTTCACGTTTCCACGTACCCTGAAGGTCCACACCAGCTTCATGGCCTTGTTTACGGATGATGTTGGCGACTCGCTTGAACGTCTGTGCAGCCTGCGGAAAATCATCCTGCCGACTCATGGATTCCAATGCGCCGAGACGTCGGCCGAGGGCCCATACGTTGTCGGGATCGACGGCGGTCACAGCCTCGACAAGCAGTGTTTCCTTGCCCTGAGTCAGAAAATAATTCTTTACGCGAGCAATGAAAAAGTCATTCAACTTCGCGATTGCTTCAGTGGGGGCCAGCTTCCATTTCCGATCGCCGTACAGCCTCTGCGCTTCTTCGAAAAGTTCCTTGACGTCGAAGCGGTACCCACGCTCAAGCATGATACGAGTGATGCCGAGCGCGCAGCGCCGGAGAGCATAGGGGTCGGCCGCACCTGTGGGAATCATGCCCAGACCGAAACACCCGACAAGGGTATCCACCTTATCCGCAATAGACAGGATGGAACCAAGCCCCGTGCCCGGAACGGGCGAATCAGGGCCGGACGGCAGATACTGTTCGGCAAGGGCCGCGGCGACAGCTTCCGTTTCTCCCTTTTTGCGGGCATAAATCCCGCCCATGATGCCCTGCAGCGTATCAAATTCACCGACCATAGCGGAGACAAGGTCAGCTTTGGAAAGACGCCCCGCCCGCGCGGCCTGTTCCGGATCCTGCTGAACCTTCTCGGCAAGCCAGCGGCACAGCGCGCTGATACGGCGCGTCTTTTCCCCCATACTCCCCAAAGGAGCAAGGAACGTGACCGCATCAAGCGCTTCCAGCCATTCATCAAACGTGGCTTCAAGGTCAGTCTTCCAGAAGAACCGCCCGTCTTCAAGGCGTGCGCGGAGCACACGTTCCCATCCCTTTTTGACAAGGGAAAGATCTTTCGGGTGCAGATTCAGAACAGTCAGGAAGTGCGGCATGAGGTTGCCCGAAGCATCTTCCACGCCAAAACTCTTCTGGTGTTCCTGCATACTGGTCAACAGGACTTCACGGGGCAGTTCAAGGAAAGAAGGATCAAAGTCGCCCAGCAACGGCACGGGACACTCAACCAATCCTTGAACTTCATCAAGCAGGCCATCGATCCAGATGATTTTGCCATTGGCCGCTTCCGCGATTCTGTTCCCTTCGCTGACGATATAGGCGCGCCTTTCAGCCGCCTTCAGCTGAACGGCCCCTTCCTTCACGATGGTGGGAACGTAATCGCCCGCGGTCTTGATCGTGAAGGGACCGGGACCAAGCACGCGGTGCCCCTGCGTAACCCGCCCGGAAGCCACTTTACCGACTTCAAACGGAACGACAACGTCGCCAAGCAGCGCAAGAACCCAACGGATGGGACGGGCAAAAGCAAACTCCCCGTCTCCCCACCGCATACGCTTGGCAAAGGGCAAAGCAGCGATAATCGCCGGGCACAAGCCAGCCAGCACGTCCAATGTAGGCACGCCGCCGGTTTTCTTCATCCCTGAAAGGTATTCCCCTTTCTCTGTCTGCGTTCTGCCTAAAGCGGAAACGTCGATACCAAGCGTCTTGGCAAAACCTTGAGCGGCCTTGGTGGGATTCCCCCCGGCATCGAAAGCAATGCGGGCGGGCGGCCCCATAACCAATTCTTCCTTGACAGGCTGGGTATCCTCCAGACCCTCCACGATGACCACGGAACGACGCGGCGTAGCACAGGTATCAAGGAGGGAAAACGTATAGCCAGCTTCTTCGAGCCCAGCCGTGAAGCGATCCGCCAGTTCTTTTTCAACATTGGACAAAAAGCGGGCCGGCAGCTCTTCCGTGCCGATTTCAAGAACAAAGGTGGACATTATCGGTTCCCTCCAAGCATGGGATACCCCATTTCCTTACGCTGCTCCGCATACAGATGCGCAACGGACGAGGCCAACGTGCGCACGCGCCCGATATAGCCGGTGCGTTCCGTAATGGAGATAGCCCCCCGAGCATCCAACAGGTTGAACGTATGGGAGCACTTCAAACAATAATCATACGCGGGCCAAAGCAGTCCCTGTCCGGTGAGGCGAAGGCATTCGGCCTCAAACTGGTCGAAGTGCTCACGGTGCATGGCGGCGTCACTCTCATCAAAATTATAGCGAGACTGCTCGACCTCGTTCTGATGGTAGATCTGACCGTAGGTCACATGCTCGTTCCACTGGATGTCATAGACGGAATCTTTCCCTTGCAGGTACATGGTCAGGCGTTCCAGACCATAGGTGAGCTCCGCGCTGACGGGCGAGAGATCGATCCCGCCAACCTGCTGGAAATAGGTGAACTGCGACACTTCCATGCCGTTCAGCCACACTTCCCAACCGAGCCCCCACGCGCCGAGGGTCGGAGACTCCCAGTCGTCTTCGACAAAGCGTATGTCATGTTCTTCCTGATGGATCCCCAGTGCACGAAGGCTGCCAAGGTAGAGATCCTGCACATCGTCGGGAGAAGGCTTCAAAATGACCTGAAACTGGAAATAGTGCTGAAGCCGATTGGGGTTTTCGCCATACCGCCCGTCCGTGGGACGCCGAGAAGGCTCCACATAGGCCACTCTCCACGGCTCCGGCCCGATAACCCGCAGAAACGTCGAGGGGTTAAACGTGCCGGCACCACATTCTATATCCATCGGCTGAGCGACGACGCATCCCCTGCTCGCCCAATAGCGTTGCAGAGTGAGAATCACATCCTGAAAATACATGCTTCCTCCATGACAATAGCGGCACTCACCAGACGGGGTATTCCCTTCCGAAAAAACAGCCACAGCAGACCGTTTTTTAGTGTTCGGAATTTCCGGATCACATTCTCCGGAAGCGCCCCCTGTCCCAAGTCAGGCCCAAATGATACTGCACAAAGCCATCCACCGCTCTCGCGCACTCACGTCGTTCCGCCGGGAGCAATACTTCGCCCGCCTCTTCCGAAGAGCCGGACGTTAAAAAATGCCAATGCAGGGGTGATACTTCCTGTACTTGGCGCAAAACGTCAAGGCTTTTGCCGCTGATTTCCACAATATTTCCTCGCCCGGAAACGCAATCAGGGCAAACGATGGTCCCTTCTGAAACCAGAAATCCGGCATGATCAATCTCTTTTTTCCCGCAGGAGACACATGCCGTCAAAGCGGGAGCGTACCCCTGCTGAGACGCCAAGCGCAACCGAAAAAGTATCGGAAGAATATCCTGCACGGTTTCAGACTGTTCAAGAAGTTCCAATGTGTCCTTGAGAAGCAGGAACACTCCGGCCGCACCATCCTGAGGAACGCCAAGCGCTTCAACAAACCGGACACAGTTCATAAACATGCCCAGCCGATTCCAGTCCGTCCGCAAACGCCGGGGCCCCCGAATCAGATTGCCCTCCTGCAAGGAAAGGTACATGCCGTTTCGGGTCGTTTTGGTACTGATCTGGAGTTCGTTGAAAAGATCCAGACAGCCACAGAATCGTTTGCGGCTCCGGCTGCCGCCAAAGGCGAACGCCGATACGATACCGTGGCGGCGCGTCAGCATACGCAGCCAGAGGTCCGATTCCCGAAAGCGCCCTACCCCCAAAACGAGGGCCGTATCGGACCATTCCATAGACTAATTCTGAGTGTCATTGGGAAACGTGACAGTCTTGACCTGACCGATTTTCCCTACAGGCGGCAGTTCCTTGCCGTCATACGTGATCAGCATGGCTCCCGCGTTGCCCAGCTTCATAACGAGCTTTTCCTGAAAGTCGACATTCAGGGTGTCCCCTTTATGCATGACGCGCTGGCTGTTTTTGCCGTCCGCGGTCGTCGAAACCCAGCAATCGCCCTGCGCCGTCAACAACATACGGTGACCGGCGGCGGGAAGAGCCGCTTGCGCTGTCGGCGTCCCGGTTTCAGCGGGAAGAGGGGTTCCACCCAAAACAATCGGTTCCTCTGATGCAGCAGGAAGCGTGGCGTTCGCAGCCGGCTCCGCAGGGATGGCGGGCGTCGTGACGACAGGATCCGCTTCAGGGACAGCCGGGGAAGACACCGCCGGAGATGCCGTTTTTTCCTGACTCGCCGTATTGCTGGAAAGTCCGGGGATACTATCCCGAAAATACCATGCCCCTCCCGCAAGAAACAACGCGCACAAAAGGATGGCAAGCCAAGGCACATGACTTTCCTCGCGACGTGCCGCAGCGGGGACAACACGGATTTCCTGTTCGCGCAGCTCTTCTTCCGGATCTTTGAGCAGCGCGCACGCAGCGTGGGTAACGCTGTCGTCGACAGCAAGAAGCTTCGCATACGCCCGAATGAATCCCCGGGCATATACGGCATGCGGCATGGATTCCATGTCGCCTTCCTCTATGGCTTTAACCAATCGAGAGGTGATCTTGAGTTGCGCGGCGACATTTTCTTCCGTCAGCCCTTTATGAATACGCCTCTCACGAAGCAGGGCCCCAAAGTCTGCCAGCGTCAAAACAGTTTCCGTCTCTTCCATGCTGTGTACCTTTCAGAAATCGAATGCAAAAAGGGATAGTTATTGGCGGATTTCAACCACAGCCCGCTTGCGGAGCTGTTCGCTGTATTCACGGAAGCGCTCTTGGAGCTTCGGTTCGCGCAAAATCCTTTCGATCTGAGGCGTGGCTTCCTCCAGCGTCTGCCCGTCTCCGGATTCCATGGAGAGAAGCTTCAGCTGTCCTTTCAACCCGTTATTCACTTCAAACAATCCGGAGACATCCCCCGGCTTGAGCTGCGAAAGGCGGTCTTGCCACGTAGGATCAAGGCTGTTCCAATCCACGACGCCCACATCACCGCCTTCCTGAGCGCGAGGCCCCACGGAAACCTGACGAGCGGCCTGTTCAAAGGAAAGCTTGCCGCTACGGATACGGGCGGCCTGCGCCTCGGCATTTTCCGTCGGCGGATATACAATAACCGCAAAACGGACTTTCTGGTTGTTCATGAACGTCTGCTTATGCTGATTATAATAATCGGCGATCTCTTCTTTCGTCACGATGACCTTACGGCCGACCATGTTGGCAAGGAGGCGGTTCCGCAAAATGCTGCTGCGGATACGCTCGCGGAAATCCTTCTCTGTCGTGCGCTGGATCTGGAGCTGACGCTGGAATTCTTCCGGCGTCATTTTATTGCGCGACATGATCTGCTGTATTTCATTATCCACTTCGCTGTCGCCCACCGAAATTTTAAGGCGCTGGGCTTCCTGCGTCAGGATAATGTTGTTGATCATGCGTTCCAGCGTTGCCTTGGTCAGTTCTTCTATCGCAGCGGCCTGATTGGGATCTTTGGGATTCAATCCCCGCCGCATGGCTTCGGGGGCCGTTTCAGCCTGCAAGTCAAACGCCGTTATCATTTCTCCGTTCACGACCGCGGCAACGCCATTGATGGCGGCGTGTACGGGAGACGTAATCAAAAAAAACAAAAGAAACGCGGTACTGACGATGCGCACGCTATGCTCCTTGATATTCTGGCTCTGGGATTGAAACACTCCCAGCCTTGTTTTTGCAACACTGAACACACAAAAAGATTTCCTCGGACGGAACTTTCTCAAGATGCGTTCGGCCCAATGGAAAACGTCTTTGGAGTGCTGTCTGTGCGACAATTTTTTGGCAAGATACGCTGATTCCCGCCAACTTGCAACGCCGGGACTTTCTAACGCTCCCGGGCAATCAGTCCGTCAGAAGTGTCCCCAGCGCCAGTCTGGCGGCATCAAGCCTGCGCGGGGTGGGCAACTGCATATCCAGCTTCAATTCAAGGCTTGATGGAGGAATCAACTTGGCATTGCCTTTTTGCGCACTCAAGAACGGCACCAGTTTCTCGGGTGCGATGGCGTTCTGCTTCTCATCCCAGAGGACACGGAGCCGATCCTCGTATACGTCCGCCTTCAAGGCTTGAGCCCCGCTCAGGAATTGCTTCAGTGCCAGTACAGCCATAAAGATTTCCAATGGTTGCGGCAAAATACCAAAGCGGTCTCGAAGCTCTAGTTCAAGTTCCTGGCGGGCCTGAGCGTCCGGAGCAGCGGATAGCCGCTTATACCAACGCAGGCGTTCCCGTCCATCCGTAATATAGTCCTCGGGGATATGGGCGGTAAGCCCCAAATTGAGTTCCGTTTCAATCTGTAATGATACGCCGCCGTTTTTGATCTTATTGACGGCTTGTTCGAGCATTTCAAGATACAGTTCAAGCCCCACACGTCCCATATGGCCGGACTGAACCTCACCAAGAATGTTTCCGGCACCACGCAACCGCAAATCTTCCATCGCAACTTGGAAGCCCGCGCCCAAGTAATCCATATCAAGAATAATGCGCAAACGTTCTTTTGTTGCAGCAGGCAGCCGCTCCAGATCAGAAACGACGAAACAGGCAAAAGCCTGCCGATCGGACCGCCCCACCCTGCCCCGCAACTGGTACAACTGCCCCAGACCGAAAAGATGCGCCTGATCGACGATCAGCGTATTGGCCCGAGGGAAGTCCAGCCCCGACTCAACAATGGCGGTACAAACCAGAATGTCCAACTCACCATGCCAAAATGCGTGCATGGTCTCTTCAAGCTTCTTTTCCGGCAGCTGCCCATGCGCCATGCCGATACGCGCATTCGGAGCCAGTTCCTTGACGAACTCGACGACCCGCTCCAGCCCCTGCACCCGGTTATGGACCCAAAAAACCTGCCCCTCACGGGCCAGTTCCCGTTCAATCACCTGCCGAAGTGTTGCCTTGTCCCGCTCCAGCAGCGCCGTAGAAACGGGTTTACGCTCAGGAGGGGCCGTCTCGATGACCGAAAGTTCGCGGACTCCGGACATGGATAACTGAAGCGTCCGGGGAATCGGAGTGGCCGTCAATGTGAGCGCATCAACGTTCTTTTTGATTTTTTTAAGTTTCTCTTTGTGCCGAACGCCGAAACGCTGCTCCTCATCAAGGATAAGCAAGCCAAGATTCGGGAGAACCACATCGTCCGAAAGGAGCCGATGCGTACCGATGAGGATGTCGATCTGTCCGGAAGCCGCCGCTTTGAGCACTTCTTTCTGCTTGGCCGAAGAAACGAAGCGGCTCAGCAGCCCGACATTGAGCGCAAAGCCCGAAAGCCGGGAGCGGAAGGTCTGGTAATGCTGCTCGGCAAGAACTGTCGTGGGACACAACAGTGCGACCTGACGCCCTTCCGAGGCGGCTCTGAACGCCGCCCGCAGAGCAACCTCCGTTTTGCCGAACCCCACGTCTCCGCACACAAGCCGATCCATAGGTTCGGGTTTTTCCATATCAGCCAGGACGTCCTGTATGGCTTTCGCCTGATCAGGCGTTTCCTCGAAGCCGAAGGACGCTTCAAATTCACGGTACAACTCCCCAAGAGGAGGATACCGGAACCCCTTGGCCACTTTACGCCACGCATACATTTCAATCAGGTCTTCGGCGATTTTTTCGATAGCCTTGCGGGCTTTTTCCTTGCCGGATTGCCAGGCTCCGCCGCCCAGACGATCCAGCGACGGCTGCGCTTCTCCTCCGCCCTTAAAGCGTTGGATGAGGGAAAGGCGATCCACAGGAACGTAAAGCCGATCATCTCCGGAATAATGCAGCAGCAGGAAATCGTTGGCAGTGCTGCCCGTTTCCATGCGTAACAGCCCACCAAAGCGGGCAATGCCGTAATCCCGATGGACCAGCAAGTCGCCGGGCTTCAACTCGTCATACCGATCAAGCCCCTTGAAGGCTCCTGTAGGAACGCGGCGGCTTTTCTCCGCATGTGGCTGGAGGAGATCTTCCCCGAGTATGAGGCTCTCATCCCAAATCAGTTCAGCACCGACCCGAAATGGCGCCACCAAAGCGAACAGGCCATGCTGTTCCCCGGAATACCGCAGCAAAGGGGACAAGCCATCCTGAGAGGCCAGATTCAAAAATTTCGTACGGCTCTTTTCGGAAGCAAAGCACAAAATCGTCTGCCGCTTGTCGTTCTGCCACCGTTTCAGTGCTTGAACGAGCGTCTGCCAAGGGCGATCCTGCTCCGCAGTCGAAGGAAACAGCTCCTCGAACGAAGAAAGGCTCCGTTCCGGCAGATCATGGATTCCTTTGGCGATGCCCATCACCAGCGGTTCCGCGTGAACACAGGCGAACCGCTCGCAAACGCTTTCCACATCGCTTGCTTCGCGCATGGCCAAACGCTGCGGCTGAGGACGGCCCTCCACATCCTGCGCTTCGAAGGCTTCCGTCCAAAGACGTTCCGCTGAGGACAACATATCACGAAGATCGGCGAGCCCCGGCAGAACCCATACGGTATCGGCAGGGAGCCATGCTTCCAGATTGGTCGCCGTATCATAGCAGCAACCCGGCAATAAGCGGAAATCGCCCTGTTCCTGTAAGCGGGTCAACCCGAACCGTTCATTTTCGGTCAGTATGTTTTTCTGTAACAGGCTTTTCCAGCGTGCCTGCATCTTCGCTTGGTCAGCGGGCGACTGTCGAATGGGTGACACGGGAAGAACACGTACTTCAGAAAGATTTGCCTTCGAACGCTGGCTCACGGGATCGAAAAGGCGGATCTCCTCTATGAGATCCCCAAAAAAATCAAGACGTATGGGCTTATCATAGCCGGGAGGCATGATGTCGAGAATATCACCACGTCTGGCGATCTCGCCCGGATTCGAGACCATGGAAACACGCTCATAGCCCCATTCAACCGCCTGTTCGAGTATCATATCCAACGAAACGTCTTCACCCCGTATGAGGGTAACCTCCCGGTTCTCGAAGAAATCCAGAGGCACCAACTTGGGGAGCAGGTTATCGGCGGTCAGGATAAGCCCTTTGGCCTGTCCACTGCGCAAGGCGTACAGAGCGGCCAAGCGTTCCGTCCAGCCCTCACGGTTGGCCGAGCGAGGCGAAAACGGCGGCAGAGACGCCCAGCCGCCCTTATCAAAGGCATCCGGCAAAAAGTCGCCGCTGGACAACTCGGGAGAGAACAGCCGCATCAAAGCGCGGGCGGTAAGCAACTCATCCCTGTTTTTTACGACCCAAGCCATGCCACGGCCCTGTTGGAGCATATCCACGCAAAGCCGCGCCTGCGTGGCCAGCCCCGCGCGCGCAACGTGTATCCGCCCAGCCTTGAGACGGGCGATCTCGGTCATCACATCTGTATACACGAAAGTACCTCGTCAACCATTGAACGTCATTCCCAAAATCACATGGAATCAATGAAGCCTTCCCACCGGTTGTCAAGCCTCGCTCCGTATGCCGCCGGACAGAAACAAGAGCGGAAGGAGAAAACTGCCGCACCTCTAATGCATCCTACCAACGGATAAGCAGGGGAATAGAATGGGTAAAGGCCTCCACAAGTCCTTGCCCAAAGGCAAGAGGATTGTGGAGGCGAACAAGCCCGCTTCTGAGCGGCATCACAATCATATCGGCAGGACACGGGTTATGGAAGAGAAATCAACCGATCAGGATGATATGCTTTGATGTCCCCGTAAGCGGACGAACCCCTGACGCGGTGATTTCCAGCGTATGCTCAAGGCCGACCATCCCTGCGCCGGGGATGCCGATCTTCGGCTCAATGGCCACAACCATGCCCTGTTCCAGCGGAGCGGTAAAGCCTTTGGCAAAAACCGGGGTCTCATCGACAGTCAGACCTATGCCATGCCCCAGGAATGGGACCTTGTCGCGCCCTAACCCCATAAACCCGTCCATTTGGCCTTCGCGCTGGGCAACGGCACATGCCTCTGTCCATATCTCTGCCGGAACGGCTCCCGGTTTCAACGCTGCTGCGGCTTGTTCAAAAATCTCAACGCACACGGCATGTGCCCTGCGAATCGGATCGGGGATCGTATCGGCCGCGCCACTCCAGTACACCTGTGTCCTATCCGTATTATACCCTTCAACATTGAACCCCATATCGATGGAAAGCAAGGAGCGATCCTGCCAAACGCGTTCGGCATTTCCCATAAACGGAATGGCCGGACACATGCCTTTGCAACCAAGAGGGCCATTGTAATAGGTGGGATAAATGCCGGACGTCTCAGCCGAGGCATAACCAAAAAAGTTTTCCTCACCCGGCGCATTCATCCGCAACATGCCGCTTCCGCCGCACGTGAACACCGCTTCCACATACGTTCTCGCAACATCAAATTCACTCATGCCGGGGTGTATGCGTTCCGGAAGCATTTCATCCAGAACTTTTGCATGTAATGCCCCGCATCGACGGAGTTTTTCGAGCTCCCACTCGGATTTTACGGCTCGGGCCTGAGCAAGGACGGCATCACAGGAGGTGAACCGCACACCTTCCATACGGCTTTGCAGCATCTCCGCCATCGACCAGTTGAATCCGTTTTTATCCACGGCAATGACGGAAGAAAGCGGGCTTCCGCACCCAGCGCAGAGAGAGGCGATTTCCTTATATGACTTGAAGGGAAGAATGTGACGCAAGGGGGATTCCATTTGTGCGCGTTCCACTCCCTTACGAAGCAGCAAAACGGGTTCCCCTTCAACGGGCAGCCATACGAGCCCCCACCCCAACGTTCCCGTCAAATAATAAATGCCAAGCCGGGAAGTAACGAGCATCCCCCCTGCGTCAGGGGCGAGCGTGCGCAACAGACGGCGGCAGCGGGCATACCGGAATTCTATCTCTCCAAGCGGCAACAGATCGGGGCTCGACATGATCAGCTCTCCTTCTATACAGCAGGTTCGTTTGGGTCCATTTTAACAGGTTCCCTTTGAATCATTGATCCTTGGAATTTTCCTCATTTTCTCTTTGTGCCACGCCAGATAGTATTGGGTATTTGGGCAAGCGGGATCTGGTGGGACTTAGGGGGAAATGGTGGGACTGGTAGTTGTGTGAAGTTGGTGGGTTAGGTAGGAGTAGCGTAGGGAAATCGGTTCGTGGCGTCAAGAGTGTGTCGCGCCAAATGCTTTTTCCAAATCACGCCGAAACGAAATAGAATTTTGGTATACGCAAGTACCCCCGTTGGATGTCAATTCTGACATGCAACGGGGGTGTTTTTATTCATCCGGGTTTGCCCATTTCCACAAGAGGGCGGCTAATAAGCGGTTTATCCATACGCTCCTCCAGGCGGGCGCATTTCTCGCGTAATTCGCCGTTTTCTTTCCAGAGTTTGCGGTTTTCCTCCATCAACGAGTCCCGTTGTTCTTCCACTTTCTCCAGTTTGCCCTCCAGCTTGGCACATCGGGCGCACGGCTCGGAAACCATTGTTTCAGGCTGCCTTATGGCTTCTTGGTGGTCTATTGGCGTATCGTTTGGGCGCATCGGGCCGCGCCCAAAGAAAAGCCAGTCAGTCGTTACATTAAATAACTTTGCTGACTTAGGAATCCAAGAAGCAGGTACTGAATCTTTGGACTTTGCGTCCGCTATTGCTTGTTTTGAAAGCCCCATTTTTTTTGAAAGTTCGATATCCGTAGTTGAATCAGAGGCTTTCTTTAAGCGGGAAAGTATTCCTAGAGTGGTTGTATCTTCCATAGATGAACCTACAACCGAACTTACAACCGGTTGTTTTTAGTTTTTATGTATCATCCCGCATGGATACATGTTGATAGAAAAAATAGAACTTACAACCAGATTTTACTTGACTAAATAGAAAAAACTGGTCAAAAAGAACTTGCGGGCGGTTGACATGAGAATTGACAAATCAAGTCTACCCGTCCCGTTCCACAAGATCAACGTCCGGGCTTTTGAGAAGTTCGGACAAGCGGCGGGGACTCCACCATGTCTCAATTATCCCTTTTCGACTGTGATTTGAGCCGGATCGCCGGACTCATGCCCGCCGTGCGCGCGGCCATGCGCCGGGCGGCGGGAAATCCCGACGGCGAGGGACGCAAGGCGCTGGTAGACAAGATCAATTCCATCGCCAGAGACGCCGAAGTCCGCTTGACGGCGGGCCGCGCGGAGTCCGTATCCAAGGACGTTTTGGACAAATGGCTCAGTCCATCGGACGTGAACCATCCGCCCTCGATCCTCGCCGTGGTCGTGTTCTGTAGGGCTACCGGAGACCATGAGCCGCTGCGTGTCATCCTCGCCGCCTGCGGGCTCGACGTCATGACGCCGGAAGACCGGAAATTCAGGGATTACGGCAAGGCCGATCTGGAAATGAAGGCGGCGAGGAAACGTGCACCCAATATCTGCTTTCGCCGCCGGATAGAATTTCCTCCAGCAGCTCCAGGGCGTACCCCCGGAAACGTGCAAGATTCTCCTCCGTCCGCTCCTCCTCCCGGAAATGCAGGGCGCAGGTGGTGTACAGCCCTGCTACCTTCAGCTTCAGGTACTGGCTGTCCGGATACTCCCGCACCAGGGAGGCGCACCGCTCCATCCCCGCCTGAAAGCCTTCCTGCTCGAATATACCAGGAACCTCTTTCGCCAGACGGTCCGCCTCCTCCCGGGACAGCGTCCGGGTGAAGGACAGCAGAGAGTCGATGGTCACGCCAAAATACCGGGCAATGGGCGCCAGGAGCTGGATATCCGGGCAGCTCTGCCCGGTCTCCCACTTGGATACCGATGCTTTGGAGACACCGATATAGGCTGCCAGCTGATCCTGGGTTATTCCCTTTTCTTTTCTCTTTTTCACCAAAATATTTGACAGATTTAACTCCTTCATATTCATCACCTCAAATTCATTATAACCGTATACAGAAATACTACAATGGATTAGAAGTTGATTTTAGTTGATAAAATCAACCAAAAAGAAACAAGGCTGCGGT
>OGZT01000293.1_pt1 | contig 41236 bp, 34 predicted proteins | sample 1576891 | NCBI WGS metagenome assembly OGZT01 (sample SAMEA3541521, study PRJEB24748) | human gut metagenome | biome: human gut; feature: human-associated habitat; material: faeces | place: China | collected 2012 | reverse complement strand
AGCGCTATGTCTTTGGTGACTGGGAGTTTGTCAAATGGTTGATTGTCCTTGTAAAGACTTTTGACCTTATTGAATCCCTTTTGCTGGTTTTCCCCGTGGTTGGAGGGGCGGGGAAGAGGAGACATGTATTCTTTTGGGTTTTACCATGTGAAAAAGGCAAGGAAGCGAACGTTTCCTTGCCTTTTGTCTTTGATGCGAAACCGGGAGACGTAGGCCGACAAACGGGACTGGGCCGTCCCTCAGCCCATCACCGACCTTTACGAAAGTCTTTGGGAGGGGTGGGGGAGTTTGAGGGGGCTCAAGTGTCTCTTCAACCGCTAGAACTTGTAACCAACGGATACGGCGGCGATATGGCTGCTCCCGTTGTGGGAACGTCCCTTCAGGACGCCGTCGGCGGTGGACTTGTCGTAGCTGAGTTCCTTGATGATCAGGTAACCGTAAGCAAGGTCAACGGTCCACTGATCCCAGTTGAAGCCCACACCGGCGGTGATGCGGTGACGCCCGTTGCTCGGGGTCATGTAGTCGCAGGTGCTATCCTTCATCGGGCTGGTTTCGAAAACATAGCCGCCGCGCAGGGTTAGCCAGTCGAGCGCCTTGTATTCGGCACTGACGTTGAAGCCCCACGTGTCGCGCCAGTTTTTGGGGCTGTATGCGGTGCCGTAGTCGTCGACGTGGATGTTCAGGGAACGGTAGTTGCTCCATACGGTGTACACAGTTCCGGCTTCGAAGCTCAGGGTTTCCATAGGCTTCCACATCACGCCGAAGGAAATGGTATCGGGAAGGTTCAGATTACCGTGCAGATCGGAGTTTGGTAGATTAACGAGGCCCGGAACCGGATTTTTATTTTCGAATTCGACGTGTCCGCGCACGGCCTGTTTGACGCGGCTGCGGTAGGTCAGGCCAGCGGCCCATTCCTCATTGAATTTGTAATGCGCGGCGAGGTTGAAGCCGGGAGCGATGCTGGACCCGGTGAGCATCTGTTGGTCGTAGCGACCAGAGAGCAAGGGGGAGCCGGTCATTTTGCCGAGATCGCCGTCCTTTTTCATGAGCATGGTGGCGTACATGAACTCAAGGCCCACGGCGAGGGAGAGATTATCATTGATCTTGAAGGCAAGGTTGGGATTCAGTGAAACGGTCTTGAGGCTGACGTACTTGAGGTTTTCACGGCCCGGCCAGTTTGTGGGATAAGAATTGCCGAGGCCGAACCGGGAGAAGATGCCGATGCCGCCCCAGAGGTTGTCGCTGAACTGATGGGTGAGATAGGCGTGCGGATTTGCCCATGTGTGCTTGTCTACGTCGGTGGAGCGGCCGATGCCGAAGCGGTCCACCGTGTCGACGGTCCCGGAAGGCTGAATGGCGGTCATGCCCACCATTATTTGGGTACCGGGGAGCTGAGTGATCCCAGCGGGATTCCAGGCCACGGCGGAAGGATCGTCCGCGCGGGCAACCATGCCGCCGGCGAGAGCCGTGCCTCGGGCGCCGAAGTCGGACAGGGCAAATCCTTCCGCTTGGGCTTTTCCAGTAAGCTGGGGAGCCGCCAACAGGCAGGCGGCAAGCAACAGGGAGGCAATCCGTTTCATAGTCTTCCTTGCTTTGTAAGAAGTTGACGTGTAAAAAACTGCCATAGCAAAAAGGCAAAAAGCGTCGGTGGTTGTCGATGCTTTTCGTTTTTAATGGTAAAAGACCAATTTTTTTACCAGAAACGGTACTAAAATGCTAGCCGATTTTCTGGTTTGACGTTTTTCGGTTTCCTTTTCAGCCTCGGAGTATGCATGTCTTCCGCCTCTTCTCCGCTTCTCGATTTTCGTGATGTGAGCCGTTCGTTTACGGTGCGGCAGGGTGTGCTCGGCAGAGTGCGGGGCGAAGTTCGCGCAGTGGATGGCGTATCGCTTTCCGTACGTCGCGGCGAGACGCTCGGCCTGGTGGGCGAGTCCGGGTGCGGCAAGTCGACACTGGCGCGCATGGCTGTGCGGCTTCTCCCTCCAACGGGCGGGGAAATCCTTTTCGACGGCGAATCCGTATTGCCCGGCGTGTCGGGCCGTAATGACACATGGTATTCCCGCCGTTTGCAGATGATCTTCCAAGATCCTTTTTCTTCGCTGAATCCCCGGTTGAGGATCGGTACCTCTATTGCCGAGCCGTTGATGGCCATAGGCACGCCGTCGGCGGAGCGTCAGGAGCGTGTGGGCGAAATCCTGCGCCGCGTGGGGTTGCAGCCCGGACATGCCGGACGTTACCCGCACGAGTTTTCCGGCGGCCAGAGGCAGCGTGTGGCCATTGCACGGGCGCTGGTGACCTGCCCGGAGCTTGTCGTCTGCGATGAGGCCGTTTCGGCCCTCGACGCCTCGGTTCAGGCGCAGGTGCTGAATCTGCTGAAAGAGGTACAGGCTGATTTCGGGCTGACGTATTTCTTCATTTCGCATGACTTGTCGGTCGTCGGCTATATGAGCGACCGGGTGGCGGTCATGTACTTGGGACGCATCGTCGAGCAGGCCGATAGGAACACCCTGTTCGGTTCGGCGGCGCACCCGTATACGAAAGCTCTTTTGGCCGCCGCGCCCGTGCACGATCCTGCAAAGAGGCGTATCCGGGCTTTCCTGCCCGGTGAACTGCCGAGCCCCTTTTCGCCGCCCGCCGGGTGTGCGTTCCATCCCCGGTGCCCGCAGGCAATGCCCCGGTGCCGTGAGGAAGCCCCGGAACTCCGGGAAATCGCGCCGGATCATCTGGCCCGTTGCCATCTGTATGGATAGCGCCTTGTTGTAGCGACAAGAAAAAAGCCCCTGTTCCCGACGGAACAGGGGCTTTTCTTTGGATGGGTTACTGGACGATGCCGGGAGTGAGGCCGGGGACATCGTCGGTACCGGAACCGCCGGTGCCGGGAATGCCGACCTTGAAGTGTCGGAAGACAAGTCCGTCTGGTGTTTCAGGAACGGAGGAATAGGCCCCTGAAAATATCCCGGCATGATCATGGACACCGGATACGGGAATGCCTTCGGAGGTTGCAATGGTATAGTCATCTATCTTTATGGCGAGAGCGGGGTTGACGTATCCCCAGATGATACGGTGGAACGTCGGCTCCTGTCCCCGTGAAACGCCGTTTGAGGGCTGAGTGTCCGTGAGTGACGGCCAGTAGGTTTCTTCCATAAAATTGTTGTTGTTTTGAAACGCGATCCAGCCTTGGACGTAGTTCTTTTTATCTTGTTCCCACACGCGAACGACAAGAGTTGTCGTACTGTTTTTTTTGAGTATTTCCCCTTCGGGGATGCTGTAGGCGATACAATTGAGCGCATGGTCCATCTTGCCGTCATTGGAGTGCCACAGCATAATGCCGTCGCGCAGGGTACGGTCCGTCACGTTTGAGTACAGGTAATTATAGGTACCGTAAGGATCATCAGGAATATAGACGTTCGGTTGGCGATAATTGATAGAATAATTGGGTTGATAAGGGGAGATGGCTCTATAGCCTCCCGGAATGAGGGCGGGATTCACCGGAGATCGCGTTACGCCTGTGTATGTGTTGTCGTATACACCCGGAGCCGTTGGGTACTGAATATAACCCGTAGTCACCTTGCCGGAGACAACCCCCATACCGAGCCCGGAAACGCCGTACGAAGTCAGCTCGTCGTCATCGACGTCGCCCGGTTCTGGAATAAAGTGTGTTCTGAACAGAACCCCGGCAAACAGGTTTGCCGATACTTGATACCACGGGATGACCGATGTTTGGATGAGGATGTCGTTGTTTGGCGTTTCGGCTATTTTTTCTTCCGTGATGCCGGCAAACCACGAGTCATAGGTCGTGTGGTTTTTTCTGGTATTCAGAAAGTGATCCGGTGTGGCTCTTTCATAGCCTTGTACGAGCAGTCCTTTTTTATCTTGAGCCGTCTCGAACTGTCCGAATCTATTGTCATCAAAAATTTCTTCCGCGTCGTCTTTATTTTTGAGCGGGCTCGACACTTCCGGCATTTCCTGTACGTCTCCGTCTCCCGATCCCCCTGAGCCACTGCCCGAACGCAGTGAACTTCTCCCGTTCGTATGCCACACCAGCGCGGCCCGTGCACCGTTGGAGGTTTGGGCTTCGCTGACCACGCGGATATATTGCCCGAGGACGAGTTCCTTGTCTTCGCCAAGTTCCGGGTAGGAAGAGCCCGAGACGGGGCGGACGCCCTCGAACGTATAGGTGGAACCGGATTTGGACAGGCGTTCATAGATAAGGCGTTTCGCGCTGTCGGGATTGAGCGTGGCCCCGCCCTTGTTCACGACACCGATCAGTCCGCCGGTTTCGGGAAAGTAATCAAAGTCGTTTTTTGCCGTGTTGACGGAAATGGTCGTTTGCGTTTTTGTGGGATACGTCGGCGTCCCGCGCCCGATAAGATACGCATCCGCGTTGGGGGTGAGCGCCGCAGCTTCTCCGAAAGAGTATTCAGCTCTGCTGGCTGTACCCGATTTGGCAATCAGCAGAAGTTCGCGCGTCCCGGATGGCGCTTCGGGATACCAGCCGGAACCTCCCTTCAGCAACGTCCCTGTATCTGAAGTACGAAACCACGAGGGGAACAGCGTGAGCGAGACGTTCCCGCCCGTGATTGAAAAGGTTTTGCCGTCCAGCGTATCATCCACCAAAGTCATGAGCCTTGCTCCGGTATCGGCCTTTGACGTCTGCACCCGGACGATTTCCTTTCCCGATTCGGCGAGGTAGGAGGCTTGCACCGTTTCCTTGGCGTCCAGCCCGGTCATGACGGAGCCTGTCATGAGCGAAACCGCGACCATGCCGAGCAGGGCCAGAATGACGATCCCGCCGATGATGGTCAAAAGGACGCTTCCGCGTTGTGACGTCTGCATGGGGAACCTCAATCCTTGGCGAGGGGGGTGTTGCGGGGGGCGACGGAAAGCGTCCATGTGATTTGCCGTTCGGCGAGTTGCTGGGTCAGCACGATGCCGATGTAGGAGGGGCCGGCCCCGTTCGTGGTGAAACGGCATGAGGCCACGTCCGAGAGGAGTATTTGGCCGTCGATGAGCAGCTTGCTTCCGGTATCTTCGCAGCTGATGGTTGTCTGCGTGCCATCCGTCTTCGTGAATGTGACGGAAGGGCTGTCTTTGAAAGGAGAGCCGGGAAAATCGGCGGCTCCCGCAAGCTCTTTCCGGAGACGGATGAGAGCCAGTTCGGCCTGCATGTCCGACGTTCCGACTTCCCGCATCTGCGTATACCCGGTGAGGGCCGTGCCGAATCCCGAGAACACGAGCGAGCCCAGCACGCCGAGGATAACCAGCGTGCAGACGATTTCCAGCAGCGTGAAACCCCGCTCGGGGGCGCGGACATCAGAACGCACGGGAAAGCTCCACGGAACCGCGCTTGACGGTGATCAGCAGGTTGTCGGGGCAGGACGGGCAGCCGTCCGGGTGCCATAGTTCCCGTTTATCTTGGGCTTCCAAAAGGGCTTCGAGGCCTTTATCCGTGATGAGGTCGCTGGCAGCCTTCTGCTGCATGGCTTCCGTGTTGAGGTAGGCGATGCATTCTTCCAGAGCGCTGGTGGCCTCCGTCAGATCTTTGATATGCCCGGCGCTTTCAGCGCTTCCGCGCAAGGTCGTGGCGATGAGTTGCGCCGCCATGAAGCCCATGATCGCCATGAGGATGATGGTGACGATGATCTCGATGAGGGTGAAGCCGCGCGCATTCATTGGACGAACCCCGTTTCCGCGAAGAGAGTGAGCGTGATCCCGCCGCCGAAGCTGAATGTTTGATCGGAGGCTGACGCGGTGCAGTAGAGGATGCCCGTGTCGTTCGGATTTCCGAGGCTGTCCTCGCCGCAGACGCCTCCCGCCGCGTCGAAGCAGAACGTAGCCAGAGGGATGCTTTGGATTGATGCTGAAGGCGTATAATCCTTGAGCAGTGTCGGCAGGGCTGATTTTCCCTTCATGAAGAAACTCACCTTGCTTTTATCTATGGTGACGCATTGCCCGCCGCCCATCGCCATGCCTTGCGCGCGGGCATAGACGAGCTGGGAGAGGAGCCTGTCCCGTTCCGCGTAGGCGGTTATCTCGTCATTGCCCCGGAAGGCCGAAATGCCGAGATAGGCCAGCACGCCGAGCACGACGAGCACGGAGACGATTTCAATCAGGGTAAATCCGTTGCGGAAGGGTGGCTGCATGGCATATGTCACTGTTTGGGGATGAGCTTTTCCAGCGCCTCTCGGTTCTGTTCCAGCAAAGTACGGAAACGGATCTGCGCGTAGCCGTCGCCCGTGGCTCGGGCGCGGTATAATTGCTTTTCAAGCTGCCCCCGCTCCTTTTGCAGCTGTTCGACCTGCTGTTGGAGCATTTTCCGGGCTTCAGCGGCGGCCTTTTCCAGTTCGGCGGCGGACGGCTGGTGCTCAAGGCTCGGTATATCGAGAGGGGCGACGGGCTCGGGCTGCGCGGCTGGAGGCTGCGGCGAGAACTGGTATTCCTCCACCTTGCCCGCGGGCGGCTTGGGAGGCGGCGTTTCGCTGATGTGCGTGACCCCGGATGCGTCTTTCCAGATGTACATCTGCTGAGAGGCCGCATTGGCTGGGGTGGGTGTTTGGTCCAGCGTTTCCCGCACGCTGGATGCCATGCGGGACAATGGGGCACCGCCCGAAAGCGTGCCGTCCACGATAAGCAGTTCCACCCCGCCCGCCAGCGCGAGCAGGGCAAGCCATGCGAGGGAGAAACGCTTGCGTTTTTTCATGGGCGGACCTTTTCCCTTGGCGTCGCCGGACAGGTGCGGAGGGCGCTCCTTGTCTTTTGACGGGAGGCTCGTTACGGTTGGAAATGATGGTAGCACAGGCTGTTCCGAAAGACGAGAGGCCTCGACTCTCATGGCTGGGGCTCCCCGTATGGGCGGGCCTCATTCTGGTGTGTTGCCTTTTGTGCGCCCCGGGCCTTAGGGCAGCCGAACCTTCCAAACTCAAGGTCGTGGTGCGGCCTCCCATCAAAAAAACGCTTCCTCAGCGGACCCACGCGGCCCGCCCGGATGCCCCGTCAGCTCAGCCGGCCGAGCCGTTGCCTGCGGAGTCCGTGGCCATTTATCGGCATGTAGGGGAGGACGGGACCGTCTTTTTGACGAACAGGCCGGACGGCGACGGGAGGTATCAGTTTTTCGGGCGCTTCAGCGCCGAGCGGCTGATGCGTGCGGTGGGGCCGGACGGCGTGGCGCGGCTCGCGGAACGGTATGCCGGGCAACATGGGGTCGAGCCCCGGCTGGTCATGGCGATCATCAAGGTCGAATCGGGATTCGACGCCAAGGCCGTCTCTTCGGTCGGGGCCAGCGGGCTCATGCAGCTTATGCCCGGCACGCAGCGGCATCTGGGGGTGCGCGATGCGTTCAATCCCGATGAGAACGTGGAGGGCGGGGTGCGCTATTTCCGATCCATGCTGGATCGGTACGGCGGGAACGTTTCGTTGGCTCTGGCGGCGTACAATGCCGGGCCCGCCAACGTGGACAAGTACGGCGGCATCCCCCCGTTTGAGGAAACCCGCAATTACGTGCGGAAAGTGCTCGCGCTGTACGCTACCCCGTGATGAACCGGATCCACCAGTCGAGGATCTCCTGACCGGCGAGGATGTGCACGAAGGCGCCGAGGCTCAGGAACGGGCCGAACGGGATGGGCATTTCGCGCAAGGGCGCTTCGCGGGGCATCAGGCAGGCGATGAGCAGGAAGGCGGCAAGGGCCGAGACGCCCGCGACCAGCGTGATCAGCGGCAGGCCGAGGGGCCCGCACAGGACGCCGAGCATGAGCACGAGTTTGACGTCGCCGAACCCCATGCCGTCCACGCCGCGCAGACGTTTGAAGACAAGAAGTACGGCGAGGAACGTCCCGCCGCCCACAAGGCCGCCGAGAAGCGCGTCCGTCCAGTCCATGCCGAGGGCGAAGACGGCGGCGGGCACGGCCAGCACTGTCCCGCCGAGCGTGATGCCGTCGGGAAGGATGAAGCATTCCAGATCGATGCCCGAGGCGACGATGAGCATTCCCGTGAACACGAGATAGACGGGAAAAGCGAGTGTGGGGCCGAAACGCCATGCCAAAAGGCCGGACGTCAGGCCGGACAGGAGCTCGACGAGCGGATACCGGATATGGATGGGCTTGTGGCAGCGGGCGCACTGTCCGCGCAGCAGCAGATAGCTGAGGACGGGGATCAGTTCCCAGAAGCGGAGGCGCTGTTTGCAATGCGGGCAATGGGAAGGCGGAAAAAGGATGGATTCGCCGCTGACGTACCTGTGGATGCAGACGTTGTAAAAGCTGCCGAGCAGGAGCCCGAGCAGCGTGGCGGCGGGAATGAACATTTCGGGATGCAGCAATTCCGGGGGGATGGTCTGGTACACGCGGAGCCTTCCTTTGGCACGCCCGATCGGGCAACGGTGCGCGGGCTGTCGGCGGAAGCCTTCTGTGATTGAGTCCAGCATGTTGTGGGCTTGTTCACAAATGGCGATCAGGCCTTCAGCGGTGATGACAGAATCTTCCGTCTCGCGTATTTCATACGCACCTTGTTCCTGCCAAGGTGTACCAAGAACCGGGCGCTCCGGCAACAAAAACCGTGCAGGAAGGTCATGCATGGCAAAAATAGACAATCTTTTTCATTTGTTGCACGCCAATCACGGTTCGGATTTGCACCTTTCGGCGGGCAATCCGCCGCTCCTGCGGATCTACGGGGACCTCGCACGGGTGGACGCTCCGGTTGTTACGACCGAGGAACTTTTGGCCGTACTGCGTGAAATGGTTCCCATGGATCGCGTGCAGGCATTCGAGCAGACGGGCGATCTGGACTTCGCCTATGAAATTCCGGGGCTGGCGCGTTACCGTGCCAACTTTTTCCGGCAGAACCGCGGCATTTCTGCGGTGTTCCGCGAAATCCCACAGCAAATCAGCACGGTTGAGGAGCTGGGGCTTCCGATCATGCTGCGCGAGCTGGCCCTGCTGCCCAAGGGCCTCGTGCTTGTGACCGGCCCCACCGGGAGCGGCAAGTCCACCACGCTGGCCGCGCTCGTGGACTACGCCAATACCAAGCGCCGCGACCATATCATTACCATTGAAGACCCCATCGAATTCGTGCATCAATCCAAGAGCTGCCTCGTGAACCAGCGCGAGATAGGGCGCGATTCCCGCTCGTTCGGCACGGCGCTGCGCTCCGCACTGCGCGAGGACCCCGACATCATCCTCGTGGGCGAAATGCGCGATCTCGAAACCATTTCCCTCGCCCTCGAAGCGGCGGAAACGGGGCATCTCGTGTTTGCGACCCTGCACACCATCTCCGCTCCCAAGACCATCGACCGCATCATCGAGGTCTTCCCGCCGGAGGAGCAGGCGCAGATACGGACGAGCCTTTCGGAGTCGATTCAGGCGATCATCGCGCAGACGCTGTTCAAACGGGCCGACAAGAAGGGCCGGGTACCCGCGCTGGAAATCATGTTCGGCATCCCGTCCGTGCGGAACATGATCCGCGAGAGCAAGACATTCCAATTGCCGAGCGTTTTGCAGACCAATCGCAATGTGGGGATGCAGACGATGGACGACGACATCGAACGCCTGCTTATGCAGCGCATCATCGCGCCCGAGGCGGCCCTCGTCCACGCACAGGACAAGGGGCGTCTCCGTGAGGCCATCGGGAAGTTGAAATAGCGCGGAAGGATGGAGGCCGGGAAAAACGGGAAGGCCTGTGCGTTCCCGCTCCCGCGACGAGCGCTTTCCTTTTTCCTCCAATGCCGTTTTTCTTGAGGGTATTGCCGAATGAGCAGCTATTTGGAGCTCCTGAATCTGACGCGGGAGCCGTTTTCGAACTCGCCGGACCCGGACGCGTATTACCGGACGCCGACGCACGAGGACTGCCTGAACCGGCTGGAAATCGCCATCCGGCTGCGGCGGGGCTTGAACGTGGTTCTCGGCGAGGTGGGCACGGGGAAGAGCACGCTGTGCCGCTGTCTGCTGAGGAGTCTGAACGAGCAGAGCGGCATCGACGTCTTTTTGCTGTTGGACGCGGGGTTCGAGGATGCCGATGAATTCGTGCGGCACCTGTGCGAGCTGTTCGCCGGGCAGCGGCCTCCCGAGGGCATGGCGCGCCGGGAGTGCATCAGCGTCATTCAGAATCGGGTTTTCGACAAGGCGTTGGAGCAGAATCGGAATCTTGTCCTTTTTATAGATGAGGGGCAGAAGCTCAGTCCGGCGGCGCTGGAAGTGCTGCGCGAACTGCTGAACTTCGAGACGAACACGGAAAAGCTCCTGCAAATCGTCATCTTTGGGCAGCCGGAACTGGCACAGATCATTGAAGGTATGCCCAACTTTAAAGATCGGATCAACGAGTACCTGTATCTGAAGCCGCTCTCCATGCGCGAGAGCATCCGGCTTGTGCGCCACCGGCTGCGGCTGGCGGGAGGGCAGAGGGCGGAGCGGCTGTTTTCGCTCGGGAGCCTCATCGCCCTGCACCGGGCCAGCAGGGGGAAACCCCGCCAGCTCATGCGCCTCGGGCATCAGATGCTGCTTGCCCTGCTTGTGGGCAACCGTACAACCGTAACCGGCCGTATGGTGCGGGCGCAGGTGGCCCGTAACGGCAGCGATGTGGAAACCCCGTGGGGACGCTGGCTGGTTGTGGCGTTGGCGTTGATCTGCGTCGCGGGCGGATACCGCTGGATGCCGGAGGCCGTAAAGTCCGACGCGCACGCCCGGCTGGAGGCGGTGGTGTCCGGCGTGCTGGGCTGGCTGCCGGAAGCGGAGAAGGCGGATACCGCCGGGACTGCCGGACAAGGGCGGGCAGCCGGGGATGATGCCGTGCGGCGTGCGGCGTCGCGGGAAGCCGTTCCGCAGCCTCTGCCTCCGGATGAAGCGCCCCCCGCCGTCCCTGAAAAGGCGGAATCCTCCACTGCGGAAGTGGCGGATGGGCAGGGCGCCGAAGCGGAAAAGAACGCGGTCCCCGAAACGCTGGGGACGTTCCGTTTGCAGCCCGGCGAGGCTCTTGCCGAACTGGTGCGGGCGCTGTACGGTTCCGGCTCCGCCTTGGAACTGGTTTTAGGCAAAAACCCCGGATACAGAAACGATATCGGTGCAGGCGCGCAGGATCTGACGCTTCCCGCCGTACTGTATACCCCTCCGCCGTCCATGACCAAGGGGGTGCTTTTGAGCCTTGGGACGTTCAGCACACTGGAAGAGGGGTATACGGCGTGGCGCGGCTACGGCAACCGCTCTTTATCTGTGGCGTTGACCCCGATCTGGCGTCCGGGCGAAGGATTGTCGTTTCATATTTTGGCTCCGCGCGGGTTCGCGTCGGATCGGGCCGCGTGGAGCTGGCTTTCCCGCTTTTCTCCGCCGGCTGAAGCCTCCGTGCGGCTATTACCGCCTTTTGACGGGGCAAGTTTGGTGTTTCATAAGTTCATATTAAAATAGAAAGGAAGTTTTCATGTTCACATTGCGTTCCATTATATTGTGTGGCGGCAGTGGTACTCGCCTTTGGCCTCTCTCCCGCTCTTTGTATCCCAAGCAATTCATGGACCTGAGCGGGCATACCCTGTTCGGCGATACGGTGGATCGGGCGGCGGCTCTGCCGGACAGCGCCGATCCGCTGGTGGTCTGCAATGAAGAGCACCGCTTTTATGTGGCGGCGGCCTTGCAGCAGAAAGGCGTATCCGGGACTATTCTGTTGGAGCCCAAGGGACGGAATACCGCGCCCGCCATTGCGCTGGCGGCGTTCGCGGCGTTGTCCGGCGGCGGCGATCCGTTGCTGCTGGTGCTGCCGTCCGATCATGTGCTGAAACCTCAGGATGTTTTTGCCGAAGCCGTGGCGCGGGCCCGCGCCTGCGCCGAGTCCGGGCGTATCGTTACGTTCGGCATCACGCCGGATGTTCCGGAAACAGGGTTCGGGTATATCCGCCGGGGTGAGGCGTTGCCCGCGGGCGGGTATGCCGTGGAGCGTTTTGTGGAGAAACCGGATCTCGCCAGAGCCGAGGCCATGCTGGCGGATGGAGGGTATCTGTGGAACAGCGGCATGTTCCTGTTCCGCGCTTCCGTCTATCTTGAGGAACTGGCCCTGCACGCCCCCGGCATTCATGCGGCGTGCAAGGCGGCGTGGGAAGGGCATCACGCCGATCAGGACTTTATCCGCCCCGACGCCGACGCCTTCCTTGGTTCGCCCGCCGACTCCATCGACTACGCGGTGATGGAAAAGACGGCTCGGGCCGCCGTGGTCCCGTTGACCGCCGATTGGAGTGATCTCGGGTCATGGGAAGCGTTCTATGAAGCCGCTCCGCACGACGGGGACGGCAACGTGCGTGTGGGGGATGTCTACGCCGAGGGCGCGGAAAACTGCTATCTGCACGCCTCCAACCGGATGGTCGCCGCGCTCGGCGTATCGGATCTGGTGGTCGTGGAGACGGCGGACAGCGTGCTGGTGGCGGATCGCGCACGCACGCAGGACGTGAAGAAAATCGTCGAGTCCCTGAAAACGCAAGGGCGCGGCGAGGCGGAAAACCACCCGCTGGTCTATCGCCCGTGGGGGAGTTACGAAACGCTGGCGAGAGGTGAGCGTTTTCAGGTGAAGCGCATCATCGTCAAGCCGGGCGGGCAGCTTTCGCTCCAGAAGCACCACCACCGGGCAGAGCACTGGGTGGTGGTCGAAGGGACGGCCGAGATCACCGTTGGCGACAAGGTGCTCCTGTACCATGAAGACCAGTCCACCTACATTCCCCTCGGCACCGTGCACCGGCTCAAGAATCCCGGCATGATCCCGCTGGTCATCATAGAGATCCAGTCCGGCACCTACCTTGGGGAAGATGACATCGTGCGTCTTGAAGACAGCTACGGGCGCTGACCATGAAACTGCTCCTGACCCTTCTCCCGGCGCTCCTGACCCAGACCACGGGCCGCCGCAATCAGCGCATCGTGATCGGCTTCCTGCTGTTCACGACCGTTCTGGTGGCGCTGTTCAGCATCGTGTTTCATCAGATCATGGCCTACGAAGGGCGGGATTATTCTTATATCACCGGCGTCTACTGGACGCTGACCGTCATGTCCACGCTGGGGTTCGGGGACATCACCTTCACGAGCGATATCGGGAAATTGTTCTCCATCATCGTGCTGGTGTCGGGCATCATCCTCATCATGATCGTGATGCCGTTTACGTTCATCCGGTTCGTGTACCAGCCGTGGATCGAGGAATATAACAACAAGCGCAAGCCGCGCTCCCTGCCGTCCGATACCAGCGGCCACACGGTTCTGGTGGGCGACAACGACATCTCGTTGAGCGTGGCCCGCAAGCTCCGGCAGCACAATTATCCGTATGTCATCCTCGTACCGGACGGGCAGCACGCGCTGGAACTGTACGACAACCGTTATGATGTGGTGACCGGCGAGTTCGACGACGCCAACACCTACCGGAATCTGCGGGCGGACAAGGCGGCGTTGGTCGCAGCGCTCGAAGGGGATCTGCGGAATACGAACATCGCCTCCACGGTGCGCGAAGTCGCGCCGTCGACCCTGCTCGCCGCCAGTGCGGAGAATCCGGAGGCCATGAACATCCTCATGCTGGCGGGGTGCGACCACGTCTACTCGTTTACCGAGATGCTTGGGCGGAGCCTTGCCCGCCGCGTCTACGGGACCCGCGCTCAGTCGAACATCATCGCCCGGTTCGGGACGTTGTGCCTTGCCGAGGCGCCGGTCATCCACACCGAGTTCATGGGGCAGACGCTGCGCGAGTGCAGGTTCCGCGAACGCTTCGGCCTCAACGTGGCCGGGCTGTGGGAGGGCAATTCCTATATGTCCGCGCGCCCGGACAGCCGGATCGACGAGGCCTCCATCCTGCTGCTCGCGGGGACGGCGGATCAGCTTGAGGCTTATGACCGCAAGGCCGAGCGGAGCAGCAAGGCGAACCGGACGCCCGTGCTTATCCTCGGCGGCGGCAAGGTGGGGGAAGCTGCGGCGGATGCCTTGGAACGTCGCGGGCTGCCGTTCTGTCTCGTCGAGAAGAACCCCCGGCTCGTGCCGCCGGACGATCCCCGTTACATTCTCGGGAATGCCGGGGAACTGGCGGTGCTCCAGCGGGCGCACATCATGGAAACCCCGTCCGTCATCGTGACCACGCATGACGATGACCTGAACATCTATCTGACCATCTATTGCCGCAAGCTGCGGCCTGACGTGCAGATCCTCAGCCGTTCCACGCTCGATCGCAACGTGCCCTCCCTGTACAACGCCGGGGCGAATCTGGTGATGTCGCACGCTTCGATGGCGGCGAGTACGATCATCAATCTGCTCAGTCCCGGTCGGGTAACCATTCTGACGGAAGGCTTGAACATTTTCCGGGTGACGGCGCCTCCGGCCCTTGTCGGCCTGTCCCTGCGTGACAGCCGCATCCGTGAAAAGACCGACTGCAACGTGGTCGCCTTGAAGAGTCAGGGCGTATTGCGTGTGCCCCCGGACCCCAACGCGCCCATGAAGTCCGATACGGTGCTTGTCCTCATCGGCACCGCCGATGCCGAGCGCCGGTTCATGGAGCATTTTCCGAGTTAGGCGATACAATTGGAGGGGGGAGGAGGGAACTTTCTTCAGAAAGTTCCCTCCTCCCCCCTCCAAACCTCCCTCCTTCTCCCTCAAAGACTTTTGACTTTATCGAATCCCTGTTCGCCGCGTTCCCTGTGTCTCGTTTGATCGGGTGGTGCTTTCCTTCTCAGGGGAAAAATCCTACATTTCATAAAGAGTATTCGTCTTCCCATTCTTCAGAAGGTTTTTTCATGGCCAGCAAGATCAAAGAAACATATGTGTGTGCGGAATGCGGGGCAAAGTCGCCGCTGTGGCGGGGACAGTGCCTCGTGTGTAAGGCGTGGAATTCGCTGGAACTGGTGGCCGCGCCCGTCGAGGGCGCACGGAAGCGCCCGATAGGGAGCCTCGGCTCGGTGAAGGCCATGCCTCTGGCCCATGTCGAGGATCACGGCCACGAGCCGTTCGGCACGGGGCTTGATGCGCTGGACCGCGTGCTCGGCAGGGGCCTTGTTCCGGGAAGCGCCCTGCTCATGGGCGGTGAGCCGGGCATCGGCAAGTCCACGCTTCTGTTGCAGATGGCCGGGGCCGTGGCCGCTTCGGGCAAGCTGGTTCTGTACGCGAGCGGCGAAGAATCGTTGCCGCAGATCAAGGATCGCGCCAACCGTCTGGGAATGCTGCATGACAACTTGCTGGCACTGTCCACGTCACGGGTCGAGGACGTACTGCCGTTGCTTGAGGGCGACGGTGCGCCTGATCTGCTTATCGTGGACTCCGTGCAGACGTTTACGTCGGAAAGCGCGGAAGGTCTGCCCGGCAACGTGAGTCAGGTCCGGGCCGTGGCGACGGAGATCGTCGACGCCTGCAAGCGCGGCACCACGACCGTCGTCTTGGTGGGCCATGTCACGAAGGACGGCGCGCTCGCCGGGCCGAGGCTGCTTGAGCACATGGTCGATACGGTCATTTCGCTGGAAGGCGATCGGCGCCAGATGTTCCGGCTCCTGCGCGTGTTGAAGAACCGTTTCGGGCCGAATCAGGAACTGCTGGTCTTTCAGATGGTCCGGCAGGGGCTGGAAGTCGTTGAGGACCCCGCAACCTATTTTTTGGGCGCGCGCGACGCGAGCCTCAGCGGGACGGCGGTGGTTATGGCCGTGGACGGGCAAAGGCCGCTGGCCGTGGAAGTGCAGGCGCTGGTCACGCGCAGCTACTTGTCGATCCCCCGGCGCACGGGGCTGGGATTTGACGTCAACCGATTGCATCTTATCTTGGCTGTATTGGAAAAACGCCTGCGCCTGAACTTCGGTCAGGTCGACATTTATGCCAAGGTCGGCGGCGGCATGAAGATTCAGGAGCCGGGCATGGACCTCGCGCTCGTGGCGGCGATGTTGTCGTCCTTCTACGATGTGCCGCTTCCCGAGCGGGCCGTGTTGTGGGGCGAAGTGGACCTTAACGGTCAGATCCGCCCTGTGGCCGCGCACGATATCCGGCTTTCGCAGGCGCGCAGGCTCGGCTACAAGCCGATTCTTTTTCCTTCGCAGGGCGAGGGCGACGGAATCGCCACGGTCGTGGAGTTGCAGGACAGGCTGTTCCGCCGCAAGAACTGACGGCGGAAGCGGAAAGGGCCTCAAGTCGATTAGGTGTGGATTCTCCACGGGCCGGTTTTGGCGTGCGGGGAAAAAATGCATGACGCTCTCCCGTTGCTCTTGCGCGGCCCTTGCGAACGCGTTATCAGGAATTATTCTTTATTCAAAAGGACGATTGAACCATGAGCCAGATTCCCTTTCACGCGGCCCCGGGCGGCCAGCCGGACGTCATCATGGACGTAGAGGTGGCAGAACCGAAAATGTATCAGGTCCTGCTTCACAATGATGACTATACGACCATGGAGTTCGTCGTGAATATCCTGATGACCGTTTTTCATAAGACGGCGGATCAGGCCACGAACATCATGCTGGCCGTGCACAAGCGCGGAAAAGGCATTGCCGGGGTCTACCCTCATGAAATCGCCGAAACAAAAGCAGATAAAACTCATTTCCTTGCGAGAGAGGCAGGCTACCCCCTGCGTTGCACGCTTGAGGAGGTTGGCGCATGATTGGCAAGAAATTGCAGAAAGCATTAGGCCTTGCGGTGGAGGAGCTGAAACGGCGTCGGCATGAATACCTGACGCTGGAGCATGTCCTTTACGGCATCGCATCCGAGCCTTCCGGAAGGAAGCTCATCGAACGGTGCGGCGGCAGTGCCCCCGTGCTGCGGCAGGCCCTCGATCATTTTTTCAAGACCTATATGGAGAGCCTCGACGAGCCCACCAAAGACGTTTACCAGACGCTTGCCGTCCAGCGTGTGCTGGACAGCGCGCTGGCGCACGTCAAAAGCGCGGGACGGGACGAGGACATCGGTGTTGAGGTCGGCGACGTACTCGCCGCCATCCTTGAGGAAGAGGAATACTCGTGGGCTGCCTACTGCCTGAAAAAGCAGGGCATCACCCGGCTTGCCGTGTTGGAGAGCATCTCCCACAACGACGAAGAGGGGCAGGACGAATCTTCCTCGGAATCAGGAGAGGGCGAAGGCGGTGCCGAATCGTCCAAGGACGCCTTGGCCCGTTACACCGTGGACCTGACGGCCCGCGCCCGCGAAGGCAAGCTCGATCCGCTGGTCGGACGCGAGATGGAGCTGTCGCGCTCCATCGAAATCCTCGCCCGGCGCCGTAAGAACAATCCGTTGTATGTGGGTGATCCCGGGACCGGGAAGACCGCCATTGCGGAAGGTCTGGCCCTGCGCATCGTCAGCGGCAATGTGCCGCCGGAGTTCAAGGATACGAAGATATACTCCCTTGATCTCGGGGCCGTGCTCGCCGGGGCGCGCTACCGTGGCGATTTTGAAGGCCGCATCAAGGCCGTGGTCGGAGCGTTGCAGAAGATCCCCGGCGCGATTCTGTTTATTGACGAAATCCATACTATTGTGGGTGCCGGTTCCACCAGCGGCGGCTCGATGGACGCTTCCAACCTGTTGAAGCCCATCCTTGCCGAAGGCAAGCTCCGCTGCATCGGCTCGACGACCTACGACGAGTTCCGCAACCACTTTGAAAAGGATCGCGCGCTGGCCCGGCGTTTTCAGAAAGTGGACATCAAGGAGCCTTCGCTGGACGAGTGCGTGGATATTCTCAAGGGCCTCCAGCCCCACTATGAGAAGCACCATAAAGTGCGTTACTCCTCGTCGTCCCTGCGGGCGGCGGTGGAGCTTTCCGCCCGCCATGTGCAGGATCGCCTGCTGCCTGACAAGGCCATCGACGTCATGGATGAGGCCGGGGCTTCCGTGCGGCTGCGTCCGGGCTTCAAGTCCGGCTCGTCGGTTTCGCGTCAGGACGTGGAGCGTATTGTGGCCCGTATGGCCGGGATTCCCGCCCGCACCGTATCGGGCAAGGAACGCGACCGCCTGAAGACGCTCAAGGATGACCTCGGGTCCGTGCTGTTTGGTCAGGATGAAGCGGTGGATATCGTGACCCGTGCCATCCTGCGTTCGCGGGCCGGGCTCGGCAGGACGGATCGTCCCGCCGGTTCGTTCCTCTTCTATGGACCCACCGGGGTCGGCAAGACGGAACTCGCCAAGCAGCTTGCCGAGCGCATGGGCGTCGCCTTCCTGCGTTTCGACATGAGCGAGTACATGGAAAAACATGCCGTATCGCGGCTTATCGGCGCGCCTCCAGGCTACGTGGGTTTTGATCAGGGCGGCCTGTTGACCGAGGCCGTGCGCAAGACGCCCTATGCCGTGGTGCTGATGGACGAAATCGAAAAGGCGCACCCCGACATCTTCAACGTGCTGTTGCAGGTGATGGACTACGGGACGCTGACGGACAACACGGGTCGCAAGGCCGACTTCAAGAACGTGGTCCTGATCATGACCTCCAATGCGGGCGTCCGGGATATGGATGCCTCGCCGATGGGCTTCATTGAGGCCCCTGCGGGCAAGGTGGCCCAGAGCGCGGCGCAGCGCGGCCGCAAGGCCGTGGAGGCGATGTTCAGCCCTGAATTCCGCAATCGGTTGGATGCGTTGGTGCCGTTCAATGCCCTGACGCCCGATCTGATGGGTATGATTGTGGACAAGTGCATTGCCGAAATGGGCAAGGGCCTTGCCGACAAGAAGGTCAACCTGACCCTGACGCCCGAAGCCCGGAGCTGGCTGGCCAAGGAAGGCTATGACGCCAAGCTCGGCGCGCGTCCCTTGCAGCGTCTTCTCCGCGAAGCGCTGGAAGATCCGCTGGCCGGAGAAGTCCTTTTCGGCCGCCTCGTCAAGGGCGGCACGGTCATTGTGGACGCGCCCGAAGAGGGCGGCGACAAGCTGGTATTGAGGTTTGAAGAAAAATAGGGCGAAGATTGGGAAAAAGGGAGGGGAAAACCTTCCTCCAAACCCACCCCTTCCAAAGGCTTTCGTGTTCATCGAATCCCTGTTCCCCGCGTTCCCTGTAGATGAAAAGGGAGTATGGGACAGATGGACAGTACGATCCTAGCCGTGTTTCATATACGAAAGAAGGGAGCCTGAACATTTTTTGTTCAGGCTCCCTTGCTTGTTTTTCTCTCTTTCTTACAGCACTGGAGTGGAACGAACTCCTCTCGTGCAGCCTCCCCACCAGTTGAAAGTCTTTGGGGGAGATAGGGGGAGGTTTGGAGGGGGGAAGAGGGGACTTTCTCCAGAAAGTCCCCCTCTTCCCCCCTCCAATTCCCTCATTCCTCCTACCCTGCGAAATAATACTTCCAAATAAGGGAAACGAACAAAATGACAAGCGAGAGGAGCAGAAAGCGGCGAACGATGGTCGGGCCGGTGCGGATGGCGAGCTGGCTGCCGGCGAGGTTGCCGAGCACGTCGGCCACGGTCATGGGGATGGCGTAGAGAAAAAGCACGTCGCCGTGATACAGGAAGACGAACAGCGACCCGAGGTTCGAGGAGAGGTTGAAGACTTTGGTCAGCGCGGAAGCCTGAATGAGATTCATGCGCAGACAGACGTTGAAGGCGATGATGAAGAAACTGCCCGCGCCGGGTCCGAAAAAGCCGTCGTAAAAACCGACGCTGAAACAGATGAGCGGGGTCAGCAGGTAGACGTCTTTTGAGGTGAAACTGTCCTTGCACGACTTGGAGCGCCGGGGGATCAGGGTTATCATGGCCGCTACGGGGAGCAGGGCGATCAGGATTTTCCCGGCAGTCTGGGGATCGAAGGCGAGGATGCACTTGCTGCCTGCCGCCGAGCCGAGCAGAGCGCAGGGGATGCCGATGAATGCCAGCTTCCACAGGATGAGCCCCTTGCGGGCGAAGTTGAGCATGGCCGCGCCCGTGCCTATCGCGCCGACGAACTTGTTGGTGCCGAGGGCCTGTTGCGGCGAAAAACCCGCGATCAGGACGGCGGGCAGCCTGAGCAGCCCGCCGCCCCCGGCGATGCTGTCGATGAGGCCGGCAATAAAGGTGACGATGCAGAGGAGAGATACGGTCAGGAGCATGAAAACTTCCCCGGAGCTGAGTTACACATTGATGTTGAAAGCCGACAGAAGGCTAAGGTCCCCCTTCCCATATACGGGGTATCTTCCCCTGCGGGAGCGCGGCGTATGATATATCGCTTGCATCCCGATTACCCGGAACTGTTTCCTGATCCGGAAGGGGCCGATCCCGAAGGCCTTGTGGCGGTCGGCGGCGACCTGAGCGTCCGCCGTTTGCTGGCGGCCTACGGCGCCGGGATTTTCCCGTGGTACGGGGAAGGCCAGCCTTTGCTCTGGTGGTCCCCCGATCCCCGGTGCGTCCTGTTTCCTGAAAAATTCCGTATCCCGCATACCGTCCGTAAGGAAATACGCAAGTGCGGCTTTTCCGTGACCGTCAATCAGGCCTTTTGCGACGTCATGACGGGATGCGCGGCTACACCGCGCCCGGATCAGGACGGGACGTGGATCATGCCCGAAATGGTGGATGCCTACGCCAGCCTGCACGAACTGGGTTTTGCCCATTCCGTTGAAGTGTGGGAGCATGATGCGGCCGGAAATACGCTCGTAGGCGGCCTGTACGGAGTCGGGCTCGGGAGGGCGTTTTTCGGGGAATCCATGTTCCACCTGCGCCCCCATGCGTCCAAGCTGGCGCTGGTCAGCCTGATGGAATGGCTGAAAGCGCGGCATTGCCAATTGGTCGATTGCCAGATGGCAACGGACCACATCATGCGTTACGGCGCGGAATGTATCCCTCGGCATGATTTTCTGCAACAGCTCCGGAAGGCTCTCTGCCGCGGTGGATGAGCATAAAAGAAAAGGCCCTTTCTTACGAAAGGGCCTTTTCTTTGGTTTGCGGCGGAGCGGAGAACACGCTCCGTACCGCTGGAGGGATGCCTGATGCGTTACTGTATGACTTCATGGACGCTCCCACAAATATATTCCAGAAAATCCGCCGCACGCTTCTCGGACCAATAGAGTTCCTGTCCCGGCGTGACGAAGCCGACGTGCCCGCCCCAAGGGGGCATTTCCAGCGTCATGGCCGCATTCGCTTCCGCAATGCGGCTCGGATAGCAATCCGGCGAAAGGAACGGGTCGTCCGAGGCATTGATCAGAAGAAAAGGCACATCAATATGCTCCAGAAAACGCAGGCAGCCGCTTTCCCGCCAATAATGGCGTGCGGAATCGAAGCCGTGCAGCGGGGCGGTATAGCGATCGTCGAATTCACTGAACGTACGGATGCGGTCGAGCCCGTCGATATCGATGCGATCGGGAAAGCGGGAATGTTTTTCTTCGACCTTCCGCCGCAGCGTCCGCAGGAAATAGGCCATGTACGGAGCCCGGGAGGGCAGCGAAAGGACTTCCGCCGCGCCTTCCATGTCGCACGGGACGGAAACGGCGACGGCGGCGCTTACTTCTGAAGGGATAGCCCGGTCGCGCTCCCCGAGATACTTGAGCGTTTGATTGCCGCCCATGCTGAACCCCACAAGTACGATGCTCCCGTAGCCGAGGGAGATGCAGTACTGCACGACAAGGTGCAGATCGTTCGTTTCCCCGCCGTGGTAGAGCTGAAGCGTGTGGTTCATTTCGCCGGAGCAACCCCTGAAATTCCGGGCCACCACATCCCATCCTCGGCGGTTGAGCGCTTCGGCCATGCCGAGCATGTACCGGCGCGTGCTGTTTCCTTCGAGCCCGTGCGACAAGATGGCCACACGCCCGGAACGGATGCCCGCGCAGGCGGGGATATGATCTATGTCGATGAAGTCGCCGTCCGGGGTTTCAAGGCGTTCGCGCCAGAGAGAAGGCAAGGGAGGATTGCGGAACAGCACGGGCCAGATGGTCTGTAAGTGACCATTCCGCAACCATATGGGAGAATTGTAGGACGAATGATTGACGACGGGCATGGCTTCCTCTTTGCGGTTACATGATTGTTTCTTGTTGTACACCATGACGCGCCATCTGCCCACCCGGTTAGACAGCCGTGTGGCGGCCCTGAGTGAAATATGGAGAAGCCGGTCTTGTTTTTGTCCCGAGTTCGGGAGTGGAGGTGTGTCGCGGGGCCTTTACTCTTTCGCCGAGGAGTCATGGGGCTTCTCTTTGAAAGGGCATAGGACATTCCCCCTATGTGCGGCGGCATCACAGCAAGGTAAGCTCAATGGAGAGTATTGGTGGATACCCTTTGGCTTTACTGCGTGTTGTTGCGCCTGACCCGTTTAGGTCTGAGCCTTTCAAAGGCCATGTGACAGGGGAAATGGGGTTTCCCCGTGGAGAGAGGTCCGTCTCGCAGAAGGAATACTAGAAAAAACTAATAATTATTCATCTATAAATATAAATCTGTTGCCTGGCGCATCAATATGGATGGTTTTTACCAAGAGGCTATGAACCGTTTTCCCTTTTTAAAAAGAACTTTGTGTAATCGATAAAGTATAATGGAAAAGAGAATGCGTTTTGGCTTTCCCATCGTGGATGCACGATTAAAGATGAACTCTTTTGAACTGATAAATATGCATTAATCTATTTTTCTCAACTGATATAGACAAAATAATGTATAGGTATTATTGATACGCCTTTCTTTGTTTCATTATTCATATCGTTGTATGTTGAGGGAAATGTATGCAAAAAACTAAGAAAGGGCAGTTGGGATTTACGCTTATTGAAATTATTTCGGTACTGGTCATTTTGGGCATTCTCGCCGCGGTCGCGGTGCCGAAATACTATGATCTGCAAAAAGAGGCGGCAGACAAAGCCGCCGCTGCTGTTGCTGCCGAGGCTATTGCCCGGTATAATATGAAATTTTCCAAAGAGTTGCTTGGCGGCGGCAAGACGTGCAGCGATGCGTTGAACGCTGCGAAGATAGAAGCTTTTGGTAAGGATGATGACGCGGCGGGCTATGGCACGGATTGGAAAGTCACCTACGTGAGCAACAAGGTCACGGCGATGAATGAAGCGAACAATGGGATATACGCAATCGACTTTGAAGAACCTTTTTGCGATTAGCATATAATAAGAGAGAGCCTCCCATTTTCGAAGAAGGGGAGGCTCTTTTTGCGTTTATTGGCCGCCGATGCACAAGACGTGCGCGTAGCGGCCTGATTTTTTACCGGTCGTTTCCACGAGGCGATGAGCAAGCTCCCGGCAATGCGGGCAGGCGTTGCGAGGCAAAAGCAGGCACAGGCTTTTATCGACGCGATCCGACGATGTTTCGATGCAGGTCAGTCCGGGGCAATCGGGGCAGAGCCGTATGCCTTCATTCTGGTGTTCGCTGAGGCCGTCGGTGTCGTAATAGATGTCCCGTTCGCGCCGCCACCACTCGCCGTCACGATGGCCTTCGGAGGGGCGGGACGGCGGGTTGTGGTACTGATTCAGAACATCGTCACAGAGGCGCGAAATGTATTCCGTGACTTGCGGGCGCTGCTTGAGCGCCTTGGCGTCGTGATCCGGCTCATGGACGTGTTCGAACGGCAGGCCCGCCAACGCGAGGCAGATGCCGAGGTTGACGTAGGGCAGGGCGCCGCGGATGGAGTAACCGCCCTCAAGTACGGCTATATGCGGGTTGAGGAGCGCGTTCATGGCGGCGTAGCCGTGCGCGGAAAGCTGCATATTGGTGAGCGGATCGGTGTAGTGGTTGTCTTGCCCCGCCGAGTTGATCACCAGGTCGGGTTTGAACGCCTCCAATAACGGCAGCACCACGTTTTTTGTGACGTATAAGTAACCTTCGTCTCCGGTTCCGGGCGGAAGAGGGATGTTCACCGTCCGTCCGAGCGCGCCGGGGCCGCCGTATTCCGGCAGAAACCCCGTGCCGGGATACAGCGTCCTGCCGTCCTGATGCATCGAAATGAACAGCGTATCAGGATCGTTCCAATAGATGTCTTGCGTACCGTCTCCATGATGGCAGTCGGTATCGACGATGGCCACACGCAGCGGCCCGAAGCGGCGGCGCAGGTTTTCGATCATCACGGCTTCCATGTTTACGTTGCAGAAGCCGCGGTTGCCGTGGGTGACGCGCATGGCGTGATGTCCCGGAGGCCGCACCAAGGCGAAGGCCCGCTCGCGTTCCCCGGAAAGCACGAGCTCACCGGCCCGGATGGCGCCTCCCGCCGAGGCGAGGTGCGATGCGGAGCACACGCGCCCGACGTCCGGCAGGCAGAAGTGTACCCGCTCGATATCCTCATGCGTGGCCACGCCGGGTTTGTACTCGGTAATGCCCGGAAGGTCGAACAACCCCTCCTCGCGGAGCTGATCCTGCGTATACAGCAGGCGCTCTTCACGTTCCGGATGCGTCGGGCTGATCGCCCAGTCGAATGCCGGGAAAAAGACGACGCCAAGGGTTCGTTTGCTCATGGGAGATTCCTTTGTGAGATGACCGGGGGGAAGAAGAAATCCCCCAAAAGGGTGCCTTCTTCCTTCTCCCTAACTCCCATCCCTCATCTTCCAGACAGTTCGGCTGGTGGACGAGGCTGTATGGAGGGAGTTCGTTGCAGCGGAGGAAGAGAGCCTTCCGTTTGAGGAAAACGCCTGAACGTGACCGCTCAGGCGTCTGGACATGCAGGGAAATCCGCTCAACAGCGATTCAATAAGGCCAAAAGTTTTGGGAGAGAAGGGAGGGCGAGCCGTATGGCAGGTTTGGGGAAGGGAGAGGGAACCGTGGGGTACTCCCCCTTCTCCAGAAAAGTTCTCCCCCTCCCCAATAAAAACCCTAGAACCCTACCGCGTCGCGGACCATGCCACGGAAGCGGGCGAAGAAATACTGGCTGTCGATGGGGCCGGGGCAGGCCTCGGGGTGGTGTTGCACGGCGAGGATGGGCTTGGTCTTGTGGGCAAAACCCTCCAGCGTGCCGTCGTTCAGGTTTACGTGCGTGACGACCACATCGGAAACGTTGTCGATATCCACACAGAAACCGTGGTTCTGGGAAGAGATTTCCACATGCCCGGTAGAGAGGTCTTTAACCGGGTGGTTACAGCCGTGGTGGCCGAATTTCAGCTTGCGGGTCGTACCGCCCAGAGCGTGGCCGAGAAGCTGATGGCCGAGGCAGATGCCCGCCACGGGATAGCTTTCGACGAGCTTCTTGATGGTCACGATTTCGTCGGTGAGGGTCGCCGGGTCGCCGGGGCCGTTGGACAGGAACACGGCCTGAGCGCCGCTGGCCTTGACCTGTTCGGCGGTGAAGGACGGCGGAACGACCAGTACGTCGAAGCCCTGTTCGGTCAGAAGGCGCAGGATGTTCCACTTGATGCCGAAGTCGTAGGCGACGAGGCGCGGGCCTTCGCCCGGCCAGTTGTAGGAGCCGTCGGCGTTGAGTTCGGCGGGGATGCCGCCGTTGCCGGTCCACTTCCACGGCGTAGCGGGCATCACGCGGGTGACGAGGTTCTGGCCTTCCATCGAAGGCAGGGACTTCGCCTGCATGACGAGTTCGGCGGGATCGGTGATGGAGGTGGAAACCATGCCGCGCATGGCTCCGTGCATACGCAGGTGGCGGGTCAGGGCGCGGGTGTCGATGCCCTCGATGCCGGGAACGCCGTGCTGTTGGAGAAAGTCGGGCAGGGAACACACGGAGCGCCAGTTGGAGGGCGTCTTGCAGCACTCCTTGACGATGAGGGCCGCGGCGTGGACCTTGCCGGACTCCATGTCTTCGGCATTGATCCCGTAGTTGCCGATCAGGGGCCACGTCATGCACACCATCTGGCCGTAATAGGAGGGATCGGTAAGAATCTCCTGATACCCGGTCATGCCGGTGTTGAAAATGACTTCCCCGCCGCCCTCGCAGGGGCCGGTAAAGGAACGTCCTTCAAGTACAAAACCGTCTTCAAGAGCCAATAGCGCCTTCATTCCGTCTCCGTTATGTTGAAGCGTGGCGGCAGTCCCGCCGTTGCATTTGTCAAAGTCGCGTATGCACCCGTATTAACGGACGCAGCTTTTGCAGGTGTGCTCCGCGAGCAGTTCGCGGATGATTTCCAGATCTTCCGGCGTGTCCACGCCGTGGGCTTCGTAGCCTTCCACGCAGACCACGCGGATCGGGACGCCGTTTTCCAAAAAGCGCAGCTGCTCCAGCTTTTCCCGCTTTTCCAGCGGAGACTGCGGCAGGCTGACGAACCGTTCCAGCGCCCCCATGCGGAATGCATACAGTCCGATGTGCCCCAAAATTTCGCCGTCCCCGCCCTCGCGGTCGAAGGGGATGCGCGAGCGGGAAAAATACAGCGCGTCGCCGTTGGCCGCCGTCACGACCTTCACCTGATTGGGGGAAGCCGCACGTTCCGGCGAAATCGGCGTGGCGAGGGTACTTACCTGTACCGTCCCGTCAAGGAAAGGCCTTACGAGCTGCTCAATGACGGCGGGGTCCAGCGCGGGCTCGTCGCCCTGTATGTTCACGATGACGGCGTGGGGCTCGACGCCGAGCTTTGAAGCGGCCTCGAAAACCCGATCCGTTCCGCTGGCGTGGTCCCGGCGGGTCATGACGCAGGGGATTTCCCATTCAAGGGCGGCTTCCGCAATGCGTTCGTCGTCCGTGGCAAGTACGATGTTCCTGAGCACCGAAGCGCGTTTCGCGTGGGCGTAGACATGCCAGAACATGGGGCGTCCCCAAATATCGGCAAGCGGTTTTCCCGGAAAACGCGAAGAATCGTAACGCGCTGGAATGATGCCGTAGCATGGAATGGATGTGTTCATCTCCCCCCCGTGGGCCAATGCCCGCTCCCCGCAGGTATAGCAATATTCCTTTCCGCAATAAACCCTTTTTTTGGAGAGGGGTATGGGCGGAAAGGAATATTGGAGGGGACGGGGAGGACTCTCTGGAGCCCTCCCTTTTCCAATGCCTTTCGCTCTTTCGGAACCGATTTGCGCTAACGCCCGCCGGATGCCAGCTTGGTCATGTCCCACATGGGCATGAAGATGGCGAGGGCGAAGAAGCCGACGACGGCGGCGAGAACGACGATGAGGATGGGGCCGATGGCTTCGGTCATTTCACCCACGGCGTACTCGACCTCTTCGTCATAGTGGGCGGCGAGGTCCTCAAGCATGGTCTCAAGATTGCCGGCGCCTTCGCCGACGGCGACCATGTTGATGGTCAGCGGCGTGAAATAGCGTGCGGTGCTGAGCGGTTCCGCGATGCCCTGGCCTGATCGGAGTTTTTCCTTGATGGTGGAGAATTCCCGCTCCAGCGCGGCATTGTTGATGGTCTCTGAAAGAATATCCAATGAATCAAGGATACTGACGCCGCTGCGCTGGAGGATGGAAAAGATGGCGGCAAAGCGGGCCATGATCGACATCTGGACGACCTTGCCGACGAGCGGGAGGGTGAGCAGCGTCCGGGCCCACAGGTAGCGGCCCCGGCTTGTCCGTATCCACCAGCGCACCCCGAAGAACATGCCGACGGCAACCGCCAGCAGCAGGTACCAGTAGTCGGACAGCGCGGTATTCATGGCAAGGGCCATGCGCGTCGGCCACGGCAGTTCGATTTTGGCGTTGACGAACAGCTTGGCGAAGCTCGGGACCACCCAGTTGAGGAGGAAGAAAAAGGCTCCGGCCAGCGTGATCAGCACGATTTTGGGATAACGCAGGGCCGATTTCACGTCGTTGCGGATCTTGTTTTCGTGCTCCAGCAGGTACGTGAGGCGATCCAGCACGTCGCCCATCGAGCCGCTGAATTCGCCAGCCCGAATCATGGAGCAGTAGAGCGGGGAGAAAATATCCGGATGCGACCGGAACGCGTTGTACAGCGTACCGCCCGTACTTACCTGCTGCGCGATGTCCGCCGTAGCGGCTTTGAGCGTGGGGTTTTCCGTCTGCGTCTGGAGGATGCCCAAAAGCTGCGTGATGGAGACGCCTGCGTTGAACAACGTGCGGAACTGTTTGCTGAACAGGATGATCTGTTTGTAGGTGACCGGCTTCTGGAAGAATTTTTGGAAGCGTTTGCTCTTCAAGGGGCCGTCCCGACGGGTAACCTCAGTCGGCATGAGGCCGCGGCCAAGCAGCGCCTGACGCGCCTGTTCCGCGCTTTCGGCCTCAATATCGCCGGTGAGCGTCACGCCTTCGTCATTGATCGCCCGGTAGGCATACGTATGTTTTTGGTCCGCCATGAGTATCCTTTTTCAATATTCGTCCGACAGGGACTCCCTCCGCGCAACCTCCCCACCAGTCGAAAGTCTTGGGAAAGAAGGGGGTACGGGGGAGGGAAACCTTTCTGAAGAAAGGTTTCCCTCCCCCGATTCTCTTTTCCGGTCCCCCTACACCATAGCGGCGCGGAGGGCTTCCTCGACGGTGGTGATCCCGGCGCGGACCTTGCGGGCCGCGTCCTGAGCGAGGGTGTTCATGACGCCCTGCCGCTGGGCGATGGCGGAAATCTCCTGCGCGTGGGCCCGGCGGACAATGGCTTCCTGGATTTCCGGTGTCACGGGCATCACTTCGAAAATACCGATCCGGCCCAAATAGCCCGTGTTCCCGCAGTGGTAGCAACCTTTCCCGCGCCGGAAGGTTGCCCCTTCCGCATCCTTGATCCCGAAAAGCCCGAGCAGGGCGCGGGGCGGATCATAGGGCTCGGCGCAATGGGGGCACACTTTGCGGACAAGGCGCTGGGCAAACGAGCAGAGGAGCACGGAAGCGACGAGATAAGGCTCGATGTGCATTTCCATGAGCCGGGAGACCGCGCCGGGCGCGTCGTTGGTGTGCAGGGTGGACAGCACGAGGTGCCCGGTGAGGGCCGCCTGTACGGCGATCTGCGCGGTTTCGCTGTCGCGGATTTCGCCCACCATGATCACGTCCGGGTCCTGGCGCAGGATGGAGCGCAGGCCGGAGGCGAAGGTCATGCCCGCCCGGACGTTGAGCTGTACCTGCCGGATGCCGTCAATGCGGTATTCGACGGGATCTTCAAGCGTGATGGCGTTCACGTCCGGCTTGTTGAGAAGCTGGAGGATGGAATAGAGGCTTGTGCTCTTGCCGCTCCCGGTGGGGCCGGTGGACAGGATCATGCCGTAGGGCCTTTCGATCGTTTGGGAAATGGTCTTGCAGTCCTTGTCGCTCATGCCGAGCTTGTCCAGCGTGTAGACGTGGTTGGTGCTCATGTCGAGCAGACGCATGACCACGTTTTCGCCGTAGATGGTCGGCAGGGTGGAGACGCGGACGTTGATTTCCCGGCGGTCTACCATCATGGTGAAACGCCCGTCCTGCGGCACGCGGGTAATGGAGATGTCCATATTTGCCAAAATCTTGATACGCGAGACGATGGAGGCCCCGACGCTTTTCGGGGGCGAGGGCGTTTTGCGGAGCTTGCCGTCGATGCGGAAACGGATCTGGATGGAATCCTTTTCCGGGCTGATGTGGATGTCGCTCGCCGATTCGCGTACCGCCTGCGTCAGGATGGAGTTGACGAGGCGGACCACCGGGGCTTCGTCGGGCTGGCCGAGCTCGTCTTTGGGCGTTTCACTGGCGATGAGCAGGTCGTCGGACGCCACGGGCTGATCGGGCAGAGCGGTAAAGCTCTCCATCACCCCGTCCATCGTGTTGAAATGGCCGTACAGCGCGGCGTAGAGCTGGGTGAACTCCTGCCGGAGGCACATGACCGGCTCCACTTCACGGTCCGTGACGATTTCAATGCGGTCCAGCGCGTCGATATCCAGCGGGTCCATCATCGCCACGACCAGCACATCCCCGCGGATGAGCAGGGGGACGGCATTGGTGCGCTGCGCCACGTCGGCGGGCAGGCGGTCGGAGAGGGACAGATTCAGCGGGAAGCGGGAGGGCGTGTAGCGTTCGATGCCGGTTTGGCGGCACACGGCGTCCACAACGTCGCTCTCGCGGCAGATGCCCTGTTTGATCAGGTACTCGCCGAGCTTCATGCCGCTGCTGCGCTGGCCCTGGAGGGCGGCTTCAAGCTGGTCGGCGCTGAGCAGGCCGGAGGCCAGCAGCAGTTCGCCGAGTCTCATTCGTGTATGCATGTGCTATCTCCTCGCGGCCCCGGCCGAGGGCGCGGGAAGCGCCCCGTTCCGGAGCGAAGGGCTTTCGCTCATGGAAGGCGCGGACGGGAGCGGCGGCAGTTCCCGCGTGGGCAGGATTTCCGGCGTGATGAAGATAAGCACTTCCTCCATCGTCTTGCCCTTGCTCTCGTGGCCGAAAACGTACTTGCCGCCGGGGATGTCCTTGAGCCCGGGAACGCCCGCGTTGATGTCCGTCCCCTTTTCCTTGGTCAGGCCGGAGATGACCACGGTTTCGCCGTTGCGCATGATGAGGGTCGTTTCGGTCTGCTTCTTGATGATGAAGGGATTGCCGTCCACGGAACGGGAGGTGTCCACTTCGTCCTTCTTGACCAGCACTTTGAGCTTGAGGTTGTCGCCGTCGATGACGTTGGGCGTCATCTCAAGGCGCAGGACCGCGTCTTCGAACTTGACCTCGCGGTCGCCCATGTTGCTTGTGGAAACATAGGGGACCTTTTCGCCGTTTTCGGTGTAGGCCATCTTGTTGTCCAGCGTGGTGATGGAGGGCGAGGACAGGATGTTGATGTTGCCGTCCTTTTCCATGAGGTTGAGCTGGACTTCGAGCATACTGCCGCCGACCTTGCCGAACAGGAAGCCGAGGGAGCCCATGTCGTTGGACGCGATGCCGGAATAGTCGAGGCCGAAAGGCGCGCCGCCGAGGCCGGAGCCGTGCGTTCCGGTCAGGCCGCCGGTGACGGGGTCCTGCCCCTGCGTGCCGGACGCACCGGAGCCGATCCACGCGTGGTTGCCGTTGTTGAAGGAACCGGAACGCCAGACGCCGCCCCACTGCACGCCGAGTTCGCGGGCGGTTTCCTTGGTGGCTTCCACGATGTAGGCCTTGAGGTGGACCTGCGGGCGCGGGCGGTCGAGGTTGTCCACAAGCCGGATGATGCGCTGCTGATCCTGTTCCGTGGCCTGTATGATCAGGGCGTTGCTGTGTTCGTCCACTTCGATGACGGCGGCCTGCCCGCCTTGCCCGTTGGCGGCGGTGAGGAATTTGGTGAGGCTCTGCTGCAGGGCCGCGGCTTCGGCATAGCGCACGCTGACCACGCTGACGGTGAGCGGCGAGTTCTGGCGGGAGATGAGCTCCTGCTGGGCAAGCTGGTTGTCGAGCGTCTGGAGGTTGATTTCCTTCTGTTTTTCCACGGCGGTCAAGACTTGCAGGATGTTGCCCTGCCAGCGGTATTGCAGGCCGTTGGCGCGCAGCAGCCCTTGGAACACGTCCCGCCACGGGGATTTCTGGACATTGAGGCTGACCGTCCCGCTTACGCCGGGACTGAGCATGACGTTGACCCCGGCGGCGGCCGCGAGGCTGCGCAGGGCGACGCCCACATCCACGTTGTGGAGCTTGAGGGTGACGGGAATGGTGGGCAGGGGACGGGACGCGGCCTGTTCCTGTTTTTCCGTGTGGCGCATGATCACGCGGGGCTCGGGGCGCAGATCGGAGGGCGCGGGCGAATAGCCCTGCGAATCCTGCGAGAGCTGCTTCCAGTGATCCATGAACTCCTGCTTTTTGTCTTGCTTGGGGGAGCAGGCCGCGAGCAGACAGAACAAGGCCAGGAGGCAAAGGATGGAAACGGGCCGTTGTCGCATAGTATTCTCCACTCGCCGCAAGGACGCGGCGAAGCTGTTCGTTGAGAGGCGCGGCTTATATGTCGTCCCCGGAGTAGGGCAGGGTCCATTCGGCGTTCCGCGACGGCGAATAGAGGCGCACGCCGTCGGAACCGATGAACCGGATCACGTCGCCGGTATTGGGGAGCGTGTCGCCCACGCCGTATTCCAGCCCGCCGATGATGGCGAGAGCTTCCTTTCCGGCCTGCACATAGCCGGAATAGACGAGGCCCGAGGCGTTCGCGGACGCCGCCTGCTGCGCGTCGGGCAGCCCGTTTGCCGGAAGGGTGAACGGATTGCGCGGGGCCGGGCGCAGCGAGGAGGCGAGGATGTAGCGCTGGCCGTCCGACAGCGGGAGGGCCTGCAGGCGCGCCGTGACCTCTCCGGCGACGGCCCGGGCCTGTTGCAGGGAGCTGTCCGTGCCGGAAGGCGCCGGGGAAGGCAGCAGCGTCGAAAGGCCGAACTGGATGCCTCCCCCCATGACGGCGGCGCCCATGGCCGCCAAAAGTATCTTTTCCCGTAGCGTCATCGTATCAGCCCTTCATCAGTGCCGCGGCGTGTTGGCCTGTTGCGTGAACGTGGCCCATATCCCCAGCGAGTATGCGGGAAGCGCGCCGGAAGGGGTGACGTTCAAAAATTCCATGCCGGAAAGCCACGGCTGTTCGCTCAGCAGGAGGACAAGGCGCCGGAAATTGTCGGGAGGGCCGGAAAGGGTGCCGTCCAGACGGATGCGGTTCTTTTCCACGACGGTTTCGGCGGCGGGGACGAAATGGGAGCTCTGCATCCCGGACAGGCTGACCATTTCCTGCAGCGAGGTGACGATGAGCGGCAGGGTGTCCGGCGTCGGCAGGGTTTTGGTCGCTCCGAGAAGGCGTCGGGTTTCCTCGCGCCGGGCATTGAGCCCCTCCATGAGCGGCTGAAGGGTTTCCTGCACCTGTATCCGGGTTTCGAGTTCTTTGATGTCCGCTTCGAGCTTCCACGTAACATACCAGAGCGGGGCGAGGCAGAACAGCAGCACGCACAGCGCCATCACGCCCTGAAGCGCGAGGGCCCTGAGGGGGAACCATGCCGGGACGATCGGGAGACGCATGTTACACCAGCCTCAGCGTTGCGACGAAGGAGAGGATTTCCGTATCCGTCTGCTGCTTTTCCACAACCAGGGACAGAACCATCGGCGAGTGCTCCAGCTGGCTGAGGAATTCCGCAAGCTGCGACTCGCGCTGGAGCATGTCGCCCACCACGCTTCCGGTGAGCACGGCGACGGCGCTTTCTTCGGGTTCGGATGGTTTCTTTGTGCCGCGCGGCGCTTCCTGCTTGCCGGGATTCACGTCCTTGAACGTAACCCGCATACCCGTGATATGGATGGCCTCGGGGGTGAAGGTCGAGAGTTCGGTCATGAGCGCGGCGGCGATGCGGCGTTTCGCCAGTGTCCGGGCCTGCACCTGCCATTTCTGGGTATCGGCCAGATTGTTCCTGAGTTGATCCGGCGTGTAGAGCACGGGCCACGAGGCAATCCGGCTTTCCAGCTCGGCCTTGTGCGCTTTCTCGTCCAGATAGCCCATGTACAGTTTGCCGCAGAAGGCCAGAAGCAGCATGAGCACGACGGTCGTGAGCCCTATCGAAAGGAACGTGATCCGCATCTGCCGTTCCCTGCTCTTCTGATCCTTGTAGGTCATGATCGCATTGGGCGTATACGCCGGGGCGGAGAGGCTCAGGCCGATGGATTGCAGCAGGCTTTCGTCGGCGGATCTGGCCAGCGCCTTTTCCAGATCCGTAGCCGCGCCGGGCGTGGTCTGCCCGTCAAAGCGCAGCGGGCGGCAGGGGAGGCCGAGGGTGGTTTCGAACTTTTTCAGCGCAAGCGCCATGCAGCCGCCGGGGGCGAACACAATGACGCCCTGAATGTTCGGCATTCCCATAGCGTTGCGGAAGTGGTCGGCGGTGCGTTCCAGCTGCCTGGCCAACCTCCCGAGAGGCTGGGAAAGGCGCAGAAGCAGGCGTTCCTCTTCTTCGGGCGTGCGGCGCCTGTTTTCGCAGAGCAGGTGCAGGCCTTCTTCATAGGAAATTCCATCGTCCGGAATTTTTTCGGCGAGGGAGGATAGGGGCGCTGCGGGCACGGAAGGCGCGACAGGTGCCGAAGCCATGTCCATATCCATTGGGGGCAGCTGTGGAAGGGACAGCTCCAGCGGCAGGGATTCCGGCTGCAGGATCAACGGGAACGGGTCCGAGGGCGACGTGAATGATGAAACGGCCTGCTGCCGTTCGGAGTGAGGCCCGGCAAGCTCCCCGCCCAACGCCTCCATCGGCAGGTGCTGCGGCATGGGCGGCACAACTGGAGGCGGAGGCGTTTTCTTGCGGCGGCCGCCGTAGGATTCCTGCAACGCCGTGACGAGGCTTCTCAGGCCGGTTTTGATGGTCCGGCTGAGCGCGATGTTGGTACCGGAAAAGATCTCGATGCGAGTGGAGTCCTCTCCTATGTCGGCGAAGGCGAAATGTTCCCACGGCGAGGACAGCCAGCCCGAAGCGAACAGGTTTTGCGCGTAGATGTTCCCGGAGGTGATGCCCGCCGGAGAAACGCCGGCCGCGGCGAGCGTATGCCTGACGGTGTTGACCGCGCCTTTGTTGGCGATCATGGCTGTGACGGGGAGGCGGGGCACGCCTTTGTCCAGCACTTCGGCGTCCACACGATAGTCGAAGATGTTTTCGGCCTCGTCGAACGGTTTTTCCCGGATCGCGGTCATCTTGGCAATGGCGTCGCGATCTTTAGGGCTGACTTTGGGAATGCGGTAATGGCGAAGCTCATCCTGTCCGTCGGGGAGCCGGACCCATATGTCCGCGTCGCGTCCGCCATGAGGCAGGAAGGCGCTCAACGCCTCGCGTATCCTGTCGGCGAGGCCCGGTGTTTCCCAGTCCATGGTTTCCGGGATGCTGAAGCTCTGAATGGCCTCAAGGATCGGTGTGCTTCCAGCGCGGCGTTGTACAAGGCAGATCCTGCCCTTGCCGACATCAATACCCACAACCGAGCGCTCTTTGCCGAACAAAGAACGGTGGGGCGCGGCCGGAGGAATCTGGAGGGGTGGGGCGAAAGAAGCGGGAGCGTCGTCTTTCTGGGGTGTACTGCGGATATGATCCAGCAGCTTCTGTGTGGCACTGGCCTGGCTTGCGGATAAAGACACGTTAACACCCCGTCGACTATCAATTGGAATTAAATGATATCCGCCAACGGTGACGAGAGCAAGAGCGTTCTTGTCCTTTTTACCGGGTAGAGGCGTTAAAAGTACGCCGGAGGCGGAACGTGGTGTCGTCGCCCCATTCAATTATGGTTTTTCATATAGAAGATGTTGGAAACGCGTCCGTTTCGGCGCAGGGTACAGGAAGGGAGGGCGGACGTGCCGCTTCTTTTTTCATCCCGGCAAGATGCCCCGGTTTTTGAACGCGGGGACAGGCGCCCCCTCATGAATCAAAATAAGGAGGAAGAAACATGATGCTTCTTCCTCCTTTTCGGAGACCGGGAAGGGTTACCCTTCCCGGCGATATCCGAGGCCGGGCCTCAGTTCGTTGCGTTAGTCGCGGCGGGGACGGCGTTCGCGGCGTTCGCCGCGATCCCCACGGTCACCGCGATGATCGCGGTCGCCTTCGCCGCGCGGAGCGCGGGCGGGGCGGGCGGTGTCCTCGGGCTTCCATTCGATGCCCTGTTCTTCGAGGAGGACGGCCTTGCGGCTGGCACGGATGCGGTCGCCGTTGATTTCGATGACCTTCACCAGCATGTCTTCGCCGAGGTGGGCCACGTCGGAAGCCTGCGCCACGCGGCTGGTATCAAGCTGCGAAATGTGCACGAGGGCTTCGACATTGGGCATGATTTCCACAATGGCGCCGATTTCCAGCACTTTGCGGACCTTGCCCATGTAGTTCTTGCCGAGGTCGGGGCGCTGGTCATAGTACTGCACCAGTTCCTTGGCCTGTTCCATGGATTCGGCTGTGGGGGCGAAGATGGAGATGCGGCCGCTGTCTTCGATGTCCACGGAAGCGCCGGTGGCGGCGGTGATCGCCTTGATGTTCTTGCCGCCGGGTCCGATGATCATGCGGATGACTTCGGGGTTCACGAAGACTTCGGCATGTTGCGGGGCATACTTGGAGAGTTCGGCGCGGGGGCCGTCGATGGCCTTCTTCATTTCGCCGAGGATATGCAGGCGGGCTTCATGCGCCTGACGCATGGCCTTGCGCATGATCTCGGTGGTCAGGCCGGTGATCTTGATGTCCATCTGCACGGCGGTTACGCCTTCGGCGGTACCGGCAATCTTGAAGTCCATGTCGCCGAGGGCATCTTCGTCGCCGAGGATGTCGGTCAGCACGATGAAGTTGTCGCCTTCCTTGATGAGGCCCATAGCCACGCCGGCGACCGGATCGGAAATCGGCACGCCCGCGTCCATGAGGGACAGGCAGCCGCCGCACACCGCGGCCATCGAGGAGGAACCGTTGGATTCCAGCGTTTCGGCCACCACGCGGACGGTGAAGGGGAAGCCGTCGCCCGCGGGGATGATGGGCTTGAGGGCTTTTTCGGCCAGCGCGCCGTGGCCGATTTCGCGGCGGGACACGCGGACGGGCTTCACTTCGCCCACGGAGAAGGGCGGGAAGTTATAGTGCAGCATGAAGGTCTTGGTCACGTCGCCGGTGAGCGAATCCATGCGCTGGTTGTCCGTGGAGCTGCCGAGCGTGGTCACGCACAAGGACTGCGTTTCACCGCGCGTGAACAGCGCGGAGCCGTGGGCGCGGGGCAGAATGCCGGGCTGGATTTCAATGGGGCGCACGGTCTTGGTGTCGCGTCCGTCGATGCGGGTGCCTTCGTCAAGGATGCGCTGGCGCACGACCTTCTTTTCGATGTGGCCGATGATGTCGCCGACGGAGGAGAGGGCCTTTTCGTCTTCGCCATAGGTCGGATCGGCCTTGAGGGCTTCGACGATCTTTTCCTTCACGAGCTTGCGGGCGTCCTTGCGGGCCATCTTTTCGGGCACGCGCATGGCGGCTTCGAGGCCGGCTTCGGCGGCAAGTTCTTCGATGCGGGCGAGCAGGGCCGCGTCGTCTTCCTGCGGGGTGAAGGCCATCTTCGCCTTGCCCGCGAGCTCGCGCAGCTTGACCTGCGCTTCGACGAGGGGCTGGATTTCCTTGCGGCCCCATTCGAGGGCGTCGATGATCACGTCTTCGGGAACAAAGGTGGCTTCGCCTTCAACCATGACCAGCGCGTCGGCTGAAGCGGCGAACACGATGTTCAGGTCGCTTTCGGCCATTTCCTTGACGGTGGGGTTCAGGATGAACTGGCCGTTGATGCGGCCGATGCGTCCGCCGGCGACGGCTTCGGCGAAGGGCAGGGGCGACAGCATGACGGCGGCGGAAGCGGCCGTGATGGAGAGCACGTCCGATTCGTTTTCCTGGTCGGAGGAAATGACGCTGGCGAGCACCTGCACGTCTTCGGGGAGGCCCTTGGGGAACAACGGGCGGATCGGGCGGTCGATGAGGCGGGAAACGAGGGTTTCGCGCTCGGACGGACGGCCGATTTCACGGCGGAAGAAGCTGCCGGGGATACGGCCCGCGGCATACATGCGCTCGGAATATTCCACGGTCAGCGGGAAGAAGCCGCGGTCGAAGTCGAGGGGCTGTGAACAAACGGTAACGAGCACGACGGTGCCACCGCACTGGATGGTAACGGAGCCGTGGGCCTGCGTAGCGACGCGGCCGGTCTCAAGGATGATTTCCTTGCCGCCGATGGTGGCGGAAACCCGGGTGGGGGCTTTTCTAAAACTCATGGTGAATCCTTTTCTCTTCGGGAAGGAGACTCCGGGAACAATATCGATCCAAACGTCGATCCTGTTCGCGGAAACTCCTTCTCATGACGGGTTTAAGGTTGATGATGTGGAAAGGGGGAGCCCAAGGCTCCCCCCCCCCGAAAACGCAGTTACTTGCGCAGTCCCAGCTTTTCGATGAGAGCGCGGTAACGCTGAATATCTGTGCTCTTGAGGTAGTTCAGCAGGTTGCGGCGCTGGCCGACGAGCTTGAGCAGACCACGGCGGGAGTGGAAGTCCTTCTTGTGTTCCTTGAAGTGCCCGGTGAGGCCTTCAATGCGGGCGGTGAGCAGAGCCACCTGAACTTCCGGGGAGCCGGTGTCGCCTTCATGCTTGGCGTGAGCTTCGATAACAGCCTTTTTCTGAGCGGCGTCCATGACCACAGCGATATCCTCCGAATGGGTTGCGTTAGTTCCAAAGTCCCCTGAGCACTTTCCATGCGGGGCCGCCGGAGACGGCTTCGGCGAGCGCGAGAGGCTGCCCGTCGGGCGAGAGCAGGACGGCGTTGGCGCCGGGAACGCACGGGATGTCCGTTCCGCCCTGTGCTCTGGAGCGCGCGCGGCGCGCTTCCGTCCACACAAGGATCTTGCCGTTTTTCGTGTCCGCCTCTTCCTGTCCGGTCACGGTGATCGTGGGCCAGTGGGGGAGAGCGGCGGTCACGGGGATGACCCGTTCAGGCAGCGTTTCGGGCTCGGCGAGCAGCGTGTCCAGCGGACAAGCCCTGTCGAGGCCAAAGGGGTGGCTATACTCCCGAATCAGTTCCGTGAGCACGGCTCCGCACCCCAAGCGCGTCCCCAAGCTGTGGGCGAGGGACCGTATGTAAGTGCCGGAACTGCAAATGACTCGGAAGGTAACGTACGGAAGCTCAACCCTGAGGACTTCCGCACGCGAAATTTCGATGGCCTTGATTTTGAGCGGGGTTTCTTTCCCCTCCCGGGACAGCTTGTAGAGGGGCTGACCTTGATGCTTGGCCGCTGAATAGGGCGGTACGGGCTGTTCACTCGTGCCCACCCAGCCGGCGATGACGTCGGCCACGGCTTCGGCGGTCACATGGTCCCACGGCGCTTCGGCGGTAATCCGGCCGTCGGCGTCCCACGTATCAGTGGTCTGCCCGAGCCGGACAGTGCCCTGATAGGCTTTGACGCCTCCCGCCATGAGATATCCGGAGATTTTGGTCGCGTGCCCGAGAAGCACCAACAGAACGCCCTGAGCCATCGGGTCCAGGGTGCCTGCGTGTCCTATCTTTTTCTGCCCCAACCGTTTGAATCGGTTGGTACACTGGGCGGACGAGAGCCCGCGTGGCTTGTCGACCACAAGAAGACCGTGCTGTTGTTCCATATGAGGTGAGTACTCTATACATTTTTTTCTCGGCCGTCCAGTAGTTCTTGTGAGAGATGTGGAAGTCGAAGGCATCCCGGGAGGGCGGAGCCTTTCGGAAGAAAGGCCTCCTCCTCTGCGCATTCCGTTTCTCCCGCTCCAGCGGCTTTTGACTGGCGGATATCCGGAGCTGGCTGCCGGATTGGGCCGCCTGCCGTGCGCCCCCGTCCAGAGAGGGGAGCAGGGAAGCGTTGAGTTTCCGTCAGGTTTCCGGTAATCGGAACGCTCATCTTCGCTTCTGATGGTTTCAAGAGGAGATGGATGACTCAATGGGTTGGCCTCGCCTGACGTTCCCGCAAGGACGCGGCGGCAAAGCTGAGGCATGCGGGTTTTCGCTGCCGAGGGACGTTTTGCTTTCATGCTCTCCCCCGATTTTCTTCAATAAGGATTTTTTATGGATATATCCCTTCCTGATGCCGAATCGACCGTTGAGTTCGGCAGGCAGCTTGGCCGGGCGCTGAACGAACAGTACGCCGAGGGCGGCGAGCAGGTTCATATCATATTGTTCTACGGCGATCTGGGCTCAGGCAAGACCACGTTCACACGCGGCTTCATCGAAGCGTTGCCCGGAGGGGAGAATGCGGAAGTCTCCAGCCCGAGCTTTACCCTGTGCAACAGCTATCCCACGACGCCCTCCGTCATCCATTGCGATCTGTACCGCTCGGAGGGCGCATTGCCCGATGAAGTGGACGAGGCGCTGGATACGGAATCCGGACTGGTGCTCGTTGAATGGGCCGAGCGGATTGCGGCCGAGAATTTGCCCCCGAAACGTCTGGACATCCTGTTTCAAGTCTGCAAAAATAACAGGTTGGTAACGCTGTCCCCCTATGGGAAGGCGGCGCACTGCGTATTGCAGAAACTGGCTCGTCTCCGCGATTCCGGGGAATGACGGCAAAGAGGAAGGGTTTCTGCCTCACAGGTCACGATGAAGGACTCAGCTATGCGTATTCTGGTACAAAAATTCGGAGGGACGTCCGTAGCCGACATCGACCGCCTAAAAATGGTGCGTGGTAAGGTGAAAGCCGCTCTGGATCAGGGATACAAGGTAGTCGTGGTGCTTTCCGCCAAGTCCGGGAAGACCAACAAACTGCTGGATCTGTCGACCCGTTGGGCCGCAGAGCCTGATCTGGCGGAAGTGGACAGTCTGCTTTCCACGGGCGAGCAGGCCTCGATCGCGCTTTTCAGCATGTTGCTCAAGGACTCCGGCATCAAGGCGCGTTCGATGCTCGGCTGGCAGATCCCGATCATCACGAATGATGAATTCGGCCGTGCCCGCATCCTCTCCATTGATGCCTCCCGCATCCATAAGGAGCTTGAGGCGCACGACGTGCTCGTGGTCGCCGGGTTCCAGGGCTCGACGGAAGACGGGCGCATCACCACGCTCGGCCGTGGCGGGTCCGATACGTCCGCCGTGGCGCTGGCCGCCGCTCTGGATTCCTGCGAGTGTGAAATCTATACGGATGTGGACGGGGTCTATACGACGGACCCCAATCTGTGCTCCACGGCTCGCAAACTCGATCGCGTCACCTATGAGGAAATGCTTGAAATGGCTTCCATGGGTGCGAAGGTATTGCAAATCCGTTCTGTGGAGTTCGCAAAGAAGTATAATGTTCCCGTTCACGTGCGCTCCACGTTTTCTGATGATCCGGGAACGCTGGTCGCCCAGGAGGACGCCATGATGGAAGCCGTGCTCGTCTCCGGCATTGCATATGACAAGGATCAGGCCCGTGTAACCGTATGCGGGGTTCCTGACCGCCCCGGCGTCTCCGCCGCCCTTTTTGCGCCGCTGTCCGAAAACGGCATCATGGTTGACATGATCATCCAGACCGCCAGCCGCGAAGGCGTGACCGACATGACGTTCACCGTGTCCCGCAAGGATCTGGAGAAAGCCATTCAGCTCATGAAGGAAATCGTCGCGAGAATCGGCGGTACGGGAGTGGAACACGACCCCTATGTCGCCAAAGTCTCCGTCATCGGCGTGGGAATGCGTAACCACACCGGCGTGGCGACCAAGGCCTTCGCCGCCCTGCAGCAGGAAAACATCAACATCCAGATGATCAGTACGTCCGAGATTAAGATTTCCTGTCTGATCGACGAAAAATACACCGAACTCGCTGTGCGCACCCTGCACGACGCGTTTGAACTGCACAAGCCTGATCACGCCTAGCCGTCAAGCGAACTGATGCGAAGGCCCGGAGAGTCCTCTTTCCGGGCTTTTTTCATGAGTATCATCCCGGAAAACGCATATTCTCATAGTGCAATAAAACAAAAAGGTTGGATATTGAGAAGAAAATGTTTTGGAAAAAATTCCAAAAAATGGTTGACAGAGAGCGGGGTCTGGGGCAAGGTATGCAAATGCTTCGGCTGCGTGGTGAAAACAACCTGCAGCTGTTGTGTCGTCACTGTGGTAGCACAGTAACGGTTTTTTTGAAAAAAGCAGAAGAAAGCGGTTGACAGCGAGAAGGTGTGGGGATAAGTTCCCGCTTCTGCGCCGGGGAGAAATCCTCGCGGCGCGCTCCGAAAA
>OGZT01000285.1_pt1 | contig 41647 bp, 38 predicted proteins | sample 1576891 | NCBI WGS metagenome assembly OGZT01 (sample SAMEA3541521, study PRJEB24748) | human gut metagenome | biome: human gut; feature: human-associated habitat; material: faeces | place: China | collected 2012 | reverse complement strand
CTTGCGGCCCTCTGCTCCCAAGGCAGATGCGCTACCGGACTGCGCTATATTCCGACTTTCGTTGACAAAGATTATAATATCATAAAATACACTTTATGTCAATAAAATTCTTAGTAAAATTTCAAAAAATAATAGAACAAAAATTTGATATTTTCTCTTGTTTTTTTTTCGAAAAATGGTATAATTAGAAAGGCTTATACTAAAAAAATAGGAAATAGCAGGAGGAAAGAATGAAATATAAGGCCATTGTGTGTGATTTAGATGGAACATTACTGAACTCTGAACATACAATATCTAAATATACAAGAGATGTAATAAAAGATGTAACCAGTTCAGGGGTAAAATTTTTTATTGCTACAGGAAGACATCATATGGATGCTTTGAAATTTAAAGAAATGCTTGGACTTGATTCTTATTTGATAAGTTCAAATGGGGCCAGAATACATAATGAAAATAATGATATTATATTTAAAGGAGATATTCCTAAAGAATTGAGCAATGAGATATTTGACTTAAATATAAATGAAGAGATCCATAAAAGTATATATAAAGGAGACTTTTGGTATTCTGAAAAACCATTGGATGAGGCTCATGAATATCATAAAGAATCAGGTTTTACTTATAATGTAAGAAAATTTTCTGAATTAAAGAATAGTGAAGTGATAAAGTTTTTTTATATTAATGAAAATGAAAAGCTAATAATAAATCTTGAAAATGAAATAAAAGAAAAATTTGGAGATAGAATAAATCTTACTCTTTCTCTTCCAATATGTTTAGAGATAATGAATAAAGGAATTTCTAAAGGAAGTGCAATAACAGATATACTTCTTCCAAAATTTGGAATAGAAACTGAAGAAGTTATATCATTTGGTGATGGATTAAATGATTATGAGATGCTTGATGTAGTGGGTGAAGGGCTTCTTATGGGAAATTGTAATCCAAGATTGAAAGAACTTCTTCCTAATAATAAGGTAATTGGAAGAAATGATGAAAATGGAGTGGCCGAATATTTAAAGAAAGTTTTTCTATAGTAATTAACAAAAGGGTAAACAACAGTAATATAATTTAAAAAGTGAGGGAGAATATGAAGAAAGCATTAAAAGCGGCATTCAAAGCAACAATGCCGGTTTTTTTCGGGTACATTTTTGTAGGAATGGCCTTTGGATTACTATGTCAAAGAAATGGATATAATTTTATCTGGGCGTTATTTATAGGGATTGGGGTATATTCTGGGTCTATGCAGTTTGTGCTTTTAAATCTTTTAACAGGTGGAGCAGGGATAGCAGAAGCAGTTATCACCACTTTAATAGTAAATGCAAGATATGCACTTTATGGAATATCATTTACAGATCTCTTTAAGAAAATGAAAAAAGTCAGACCATATATGATACATACCCTTACAGACGAAGTTTATGCAATTATGTGTTCAGTAAAAGTTCCATTGGGAGTGAATAGAAAGCAGCTCTTTTTAGCCATAGCAGGATTGAGTCATTTTTATTGGGTGCTGGGTGGAGTATTGGGAGCAATACTTGGATCTGCTGTACATTTCAACAGTAAAGGAATAGACTTTGCAATGACTGCTTTGTTTATAGTTATATTTGTAGATCAGTTTCTTACTTTTCCAACTAGAACTCCTAGTATATTGGGAGTATTGAGTGGACTTGTTTGTCTGATATTCTTAGGGTCAAAAAATATGCTGATACCTTCTATAGTGATTATAATAGTTTTCTTAATAGTATTTAAATCAAGATTAGAAAAAAAGATAGAAATGGCAAAGAAAAGGGGAGTGAGATAATATGAGACCAGGATTTTTATATTCAGTTTCTATAATAGCAGCAGTAGGAGCTACTTCATATTTTCTGAGAGCTTTTCCCTTTCTTGTATTGAATAAAAAAAATAAAGCAGTAGAAAAGTATATGATGTATTTAGGAAAAGTTTTGCCCCCAGCAGTAATTGGGATACTTATTATATTCTGTTTAAAAGATACCAATGTACTTAAAGCTCCTCATGGAATACCTGAAATACTTGCAGTAGCAGTTGTTGTACTGCTTCATGTATGGAGAAGAAATAGTTTGATAAGTATTTTAGGAGGAACAGCCTTCTATATGTATCTTGTCCAGAAAATATTTTAAGTGTAGCATATGTTACCGAATTTATTTTCTCCATATAGTAATATAAGTGTATAAAGATGTAATAAATGGAGAGGTGGCATATAAATGATAAGAAAAATAATAAAAATTGATGAAGAAAAATGTAATGGTTGTGGAATATGTGTTTCAGCTTGTCATGAAGGGGCAATTGGAATGGTAAATGGAAAAGCTAAATTGATGAGAGATGACTATTGTGATGGTTTGGGAGATTGTCTTCCAGGTTGTCCAGTAAATGCAATCAGTTTTGAAGAAAGAGAAGCAGCTGAATATGATGAAGCAGCAGTGAAAGCTAATATGGCAGCTAAAAAAAATGGAGCAGCTCCATCTGTTCATTTTGGATGTCCGGGAATGCAGTCTAAAACTATTGAAAGAAAAACTGAAAAACATGAATCACATGAAATCAAAGAAGCTGGAGAAATGGAATCTCAACTAAACCAATGGCCTGTACAGATAAAGCTTGTTCCAGTAAATGCACCATATTTTAATAATGCCAACTTATTGATAGCAGCAGATTGTACAGCATATTCTTATGGAGATTTTCATAATAAATTTATGAGAAACAAGATAACTCTTATAGGATGTCCTAAACTAGATGAGGGAGATTATGCAGATAAGTTGACTGCAATTCTTGAAAATAATGATATAAAATCTCTTACTGTAGTACGTATGCAGGTGCCATGTTGTGGTGGAATAGTAAATGCAGTAAAGAAAGCATTGCTTCAAAGCGGCAAATTAATTCCTTGGAACATTGTAACAATATCTACAAATGGAGAAATAATAGAAGATTAATAAATAAAAGACAGGCAAATAAGAAGTTAATACCCAAAATTAGAATAATATAAAAAAATAATATAAAAAGAGGTTGAATCATATGAGAAATATTATTCTCTGTATCAGCCTCTTTTTTAATATTTTTTATTAACTATAACGTTTTTGTTTTTCAGCTCTTCTAGTAAGGAGCTTAATCTCTTTCCACATAACATAAGCTGCTCCTATACAACAGATAGTATCTGCCACAGGAAAACTTAATAATACTCCATCAGCTCCCCAGAAAACAGGAAGAATATAAGTAAGAGGAATAGACAAGACAGCTAATCTCAATATAATAAATCTTGTAGTTATCATACCTTTTCCTACAGCCTGAAAATAGTTTGTGCAAGAAAGGTAGATTGCAGTACTTATCATCAAGCCAAGATGTATATATGTTCCCCTTATAGTGTAATCTGTAAGTTCAGGGTCATTTTTAACAAAGAAATTGACAACAGTGTGGGCATTTACAATTACTGCAAATAAAAGAAAGAGTGAAATTATAGCAGTCAGAGTTATTGAAGAATAGAATATCTTCTTTACCCTTTCATAATTCTTAGCTCCCCAGTTATATGACAGAAGAGGCTGCCTTCCCTGATTCAATCCCATATATCCAGTATTTATACAAGTTCTCAGGAGTGAGAGTATCCCCATTCCAGCAAGTGCGATATCTCCCCCATATTTTGCAAGCTGTATATTCAATACATATACATAAGCTCCATTTAGAAATTGATTAAGAAATCCTGAATTTCCTATGTAGAAAACTTTTTTCAAAAGTTCATGATCATATCTAATATATTTTATTTTCAAAGTAAGAATATCACTTTTTAGAAAATGATATATAAGGATAACTCCAGGAACAACATTGGCAACAGCAGTAGCTATGGCAGCTCCTTTCATTCCCATACCATATCTCATGATAAGAATATAGTCCAAAATTATATTAACTATAGCACTGGCAAGGTTGATAACCATAGATTCCATAGGTCTTCCTTCTAACCTCACAAATGAACAGTAAGTGATATAAATCAGCTGGAAAATAGTAACTGGAAACAGATATTTATTATATTCAACAGCGTAGCCAAAACTATTTTCTGTAGCTCCCATAAAAGAAACTATTTCTTCAAGAAAAAGCATTCCAAATATAGTATATACAGCTCCAATAGCAATTAATGCAAAGAAGCATGTACCAAGAACTTTTCTTGCGTCCTCTATTTTCTCTTCTCCCATTTTTATACCAGCAAGTGCACATCCTCCTATACTAAAAAGGACTCCAGTGGCACTTAAAACAAGCAGTATTGGAAAGGTAACAGCAAGTGCTGAGATTCCATTCCTTCCTACAGCCTGACCTATATAGTATCTGTCTGTAACATTATATATTATTCCTATAAGTATAGCAAAAGTTGCAGGTATAGAAAAACGAATGAGCAGAGATAATATATTTCCATCTCTGAATTCTTTTTCCTGATGTGTCATCTGATCCCCTCCGATTTTTTCAAAAGACTTATGAGACTTTTTTCAAAGTTTTCATCATCGCTTTTTTCTCTTTTTTTAGGACCTTTTGTCCTTCCCCCATTGTTTCTTATTTTCTTTGATATATGTCTGGTAAAAAGCAGTTGATCAATATTAAATTGATTGTAGATTAAACCATTTTGATTGAGAGCAGCAGCTTTCTTGGCAAGTATCATTGAGGCCAGTCCAAAATCTTGAGTGACTACTATGTCATTTACCTCTGTACTCCTTAAAAGAACAAAATCCACTGAATCATTTCCTTGAGAAACATAAATAGTTTCAGCTCCAGCTTTATCTATTTTATGAGCTTCATCACAAAATATAACAGTTTTTATACCAAATTTTTTACCTGTTTCTATAGTGAGATCTACTACAGGACAGGCATCTGCATCTATTAAAATTTTCATTATTTTACTCCTTTGATTGTGTATCAGTCTATATAATATATCATATTTTTCATAATTTTTCTTAGTATTTTTAATTCTTTTTCTTAATAAATTTATGTTATAATAAAGCAAGTGACATTAAATTTTTGCAGGGAGAGAAAATGCTTATAACGACAACAGAAAACTTAATAGGCTATGACATAGAAGAATATATAGGTTATATATCTGAAACTGTAACTTTTGGAATAAATGATTTTAAAGAATTTTTTTTAATTGCAGATTCTATTGGGGGAGAATCAAGTATATATCGAGAAACTTTAGAAAAAGCAAAAGAGATATTAAATAATAGATTAGAAGAAAAAGCAAAATCCTTAGGTGCTAATGCTATAATAGGACTTAGAGTTACTTATTCAGAAATGGCAGGAAGAGGTAAAAGTATGCTTCTTCTTTCTGGAACAGGAACAGCTGTTGCAGTTGAAATAAAAGAAGAATTTATAGAAAAAATGGAAAAAAGAAAAAAACAAATAGAGGAAATAAAAGAAAAAGGAAAAGAATATAAAAAACTTCAAGAAAAAGTCCTTATTAGTAGAGCTTTGTATAAAAAAACTTTTTTTCAATTAAATGTTGAATACTATAATGAAGCATCAGAAGATAAGAAAAGAGAAATTATAGAGGTATTAAATACTAAAGAAGAGGTTATTAGCAAAAGAGAAGAGTATAAAAATAAAGATACCCTTATGCTTATGTTATTAAAAGATGGTAAAGACATTTTTGCAGAAATAGAATTATATAACAGATCCAATAAAACTCTCTATAAATAAAAGTTTATATTAAATTTCAAAAATAAATTTTTAGAAAATTTTACTTTAATATAAGATTTTGGTTATTGGTGAATTTTGGAATGAGATGGATAAGCAAAATTGGAATGAACTAAGTAAATATTTTTTAGAAGGAGCAGAGATAAATAGTTTCAGATTAAAGCCTATTTTTAGAGTTTTATATATAATAAAAGGAGAATTCAAACTAATGAATTTCTCCTTTTATTATTTTATTAAGATAATTTAAAAATTTTAAATAATATAAAGCAAATAAAAAAGCACTGAGTAAATACAGTGATTTAAGTTTTACTTTTTATTATTGTTTTGAAGTAAAAACATACGGCTACTAGCATTCTATACTATAAAGAGAACTCTAAAGTAGTTTTATCTGATGAATGATCATATGTAACAGTATATTTTATATTACAAAGTTCTTCATCATACATTAGGAAAATTTTATCTGCTACTTCATGTTCTGGGATAAGCTGAGGATTAATAACTGTAAATAGTAAATCTTCATTTAATATTTTATATTCATTTTTATTATTTTTTTCAACTTGTAACCCAGCTTTTTTAATATAATTATTTATATTTATACTAGAATAGCCATCATCCATAACAAAACAAGAATATTGCTTCAATAATAATACACCTCCTTTTTATATTTATGTAAAAGTATATTGAGTATACTATTTATAGTGTAGCACAAAAATCAAAAAATCAAAAGAAAGATTATTTTTTATTTAATAAAAAAACAAATAATAATGTATTTTTTAAAAAATATTATTTTAATTTTAAAAAACAGAAAAAATATTAAGAAAAATTTTATAGTATCAACTCAATAAATGGAACTATAAAAAAGACAGTAAGATGCTAAGAAAGAACAAATTTATCTAAAATAAAAAATCTTTAAGTGTTGTTTTGTTAAAAAATTGCAACTCAATCAATAAGTGATATAATAATATTAAAATAATATAGCAACATTAGGAGGGGTATTTTCTATGAAGAAAATAATTGTTGAATTTTGGAATGAAATGGATAAGCAGAAGTGGGGTGAATTAAATAAGTATTTTTAGAAGAAGAAGCGATTTCATTTCATGCAGTTTCATTTTTTGTTTTTGAAAATGGAAAAATAAAAAAATTAGATGAATATTGGGGAGAATATGGAAAAGTTCCTCAATGGAGAAAAGAAATGAAAATAGGAAGAAAAATAAAGTCATAATTTTAAGAAGAATAAATAATTAAGTAAATGAAAAATTAAAGGAGGAAAAATGTGAATAAAGATATTCAAAATTATATTATGAAATATACTGATGAGATACAACAACTTTTTTGTGAATTAAGAATACTTATTATTCAAAGTGTTTCCTGTGATATTGAAGAAAAACTATGGGCAAAAATTCCCAGTTATTATGATGGAGATAGATTTATTCGACTAATCCCATTCAAAGATCATATAAATATTGAAGCAGCAGCCATCATAGAGAATAAAGATAAGTTGAAAGAATTTAAAATAACTCCTAAAGGTATGTTGCAGATTTATTGTAATCAAACTATACCAGAGAGGGTTTTAAAAATAATATTCAAAGATACACTTTCTGAAGTGCCAGATAAATAAAGAAGAGAAAAGAATTATGGAGATAAAAAATAAGAATTCTAAATAGGAAAAAAATATAATAGAGAGTCACCATTCTTATAAGAAATAAACAGCCTCAACTCATTAAATTTAGAGCTTTGGCTGTTTAAAAATAAATTATATGTTATTTCATTACCTTTGCTTCTCCTGTTAAGACAACTTTTCCAGCTTGATTAGTACAGATTGTTGAAAGAATTATTTTCCTTTGCTCCTCTATAATATCAATGATTTCACACATAGCAGTGATAGTATCTCCTAAATAAACCGGCTGCTTGAATTTCAAAGTTTGTTCCAGATAAATTGTTCCCTCTCCTGGAAGTCTGGTTCCCAGTATAGCAGATATCAATCCAGCTGTAAGCATTCCATGAGCTATTCTTTTTTTAAATCTTGAAGTTTCAGCATATGTTTTATTTAGATGTATTGGATTACAATCTAAACTGATGCCAGAATACAAAATAATATCTGTTTCTGTAATTGTTTTACTAATGCTTTCTTTCATTCCTATTTTTAAGTTTTCAAATTCCATAACAGTCACTCCTTAAAAAACTTTTCTAGTGAGACCATATATCTGACGAGCTTCATCTGGAGTAGCAGCTTCCAGTCCATTCATCTCCAACAATTCTTTAGCTCTTTTTACAAACTGAGCATTTGATTCAGCCAGCACACCCTTCTGCCACATAACATTGTCTTCCATACCTACACGAATATGACCTCCCATTGCTATTGTAGTCATTAAGATAGGCATGTGACCTGATCCGATTCCACATGCAGCCCATGTTGATCCTGCTGGAATTAAACTTTTAAGGAATACAAGATTTTCAACTGTATTTGTCATTCCTCCTGGACATCCTAAAACTATCTGGAAATGACAAGGAGCTTTTAATATTCCTTTTTTCATGTAGTAGATTGCATTATATATCATACCAGCATCAAAAATTTCTATTTCCGGTTTTATATTACTTTCAATTAAAGCAGTTCCCAGTTTCTCTAAAAAACGAGGATGGTTTTCAAAAATTGTACGATGCTGCCAGTTAAGAGTTCCAGCATCATATGATGCCATCTCTGGAAGTAATTTTTGAAGAGGATATATTCTTTCCTCATCTCCAAATCCTACACTCCCTGAACTTGTTATATTAATACAGATATCACAATCTTTATAGGCTCTTATTCTTTCAATAGTCTCTTTATATTTTTCAAAATCAGTTGATGGAGTTCCATCATCATTTCTTACATGAATATGAGCTATTGCAGCTCCAGCTTTCCAGCATTCATATACATCTTTTGCTATCTCTTCAGGGGTAATAGATAGATTAGGATTTTGTTCTCTTGTAGGCCATGATCCTGTTATTGCTGCTGTTATTACTCTTTTATTTTTTAAATCTGACATAAATTATTCCTCCTTAATATTTATAAAAACATTACTATTATTATTGTAGAAACTACTGTTACGATAAGTGGAATCATAATGCTGCAAACAAATACATGTTTATAGGCAGTTTTATGATTCAATCCCAGTACTGCAAACATAAGAAACAATCCAGGTGAGTGTGGAAGTGTATCTAATGCTGAAGCTGAAATAGATGACAGTCTATGTAAAACAGGAAGATTTACTGGGGCTGCAAGGAAAGTTTTTCCCAATGAATCATACATAATTTTTAAACCACCAGATGAAGATCCTGTAACTGCACAAACTACCATTGTTGCAACGATTGCCTGAACATAAGGATTTAATTGAAGTCCCAGCACCCAGCTCACTATATATTTAAAAGCTATTGAGTTAGATACAACTGTACCAAATCCCACAACTCCTGCCAGCCCTCCTATACTTGCTATTCCTCCTTCCAGACCTGTTGTAAAAATATTTTTCATATTTTTATCTTTAAATCTTGAAATATTTAAAACATATGTAAGAAATGCTCCTACAAGCATTCCTAATACTGCCAGCATAGTTGAGTTTGCTACAAATCTGCTTCCTATAATAATTATAAGTACAAGAGATACAAGGGGAGTGAAAGATACACCCACTGAAGGAAGTTGGCTTCTATCTTTTATTTCATAAAGCAGAGGATCTATATTTTCAGGATAAGTCCACTCTTCCCCTTTTTTTCTTGCCAGTCTTTCTGCATATCCCATGTATAAAATCGCCATTGTAAACATTGCTATTGAAGCCAGAATTCCAAATACAGGAGCAGCAGTCAGTGTTGTTCCCAGATATTGAGTGGGAATAACATTTGTTAAAGCTGTAGTTCCTGGAAGAGAAGTCATTGTATATGTTGCAGACCCTGTTATCAAACATGCCATTGTCAAATGTCTTGGAAGATTAGCTTCTTTGAATAGCAAAAACATAATAGGAGCTACAGCATAAACCACAACAAACAGGCTTACACCACCATATGTCAATACACTTATAATCAAAGTAGAAACTAAAAGCACTCTTTTCTTTCCAAACCAATCAATAAACTGATATCCTATGGAAGTTGCACAGCCTGAAATATCCATTAGTTTTGCATATAGTGCAGAACTACAGAACAGTAAGAAATAACTGAAATAAGCACTTGTATATCCATTCATATAGTACTGAGAGAATCCAGTCCAGATAGAAATTCTGCTTGTCAATATAACAACCAGTGAAGCAAGCAGTGTCAATGGCAGAGCTCCAAGTCCCCGATATGCTCCTATTACTAAAACTATAACTGCTAATATTAAACCTATTACAGATAATGTATCCATCTTTCCTCCTAGTTTTATTTTTTCTCTTGATAGTATTTATACTCAAATAATTTATCATTAAAATATTTTAGATTATCCATTGAGAGAGGAAGAAGTTTCTTCTCTATCTTAGTGACTATCTCAACAACAGTGTCATTAAATGGAGTATCAATATTGTATTTATCCCCTGTTGAACTTACATATCCATTTATCATGAGAACCTCTGTTTTCTTTTCTTTTTCTAAATCTTGCAGCATGCTTGCTTTAGCTGTGTACATATCTTTATACATTTCCAAGAACATTCTTTGATTAGTATCAAACATTTCCTGATCTTTTATGTCGCATGAATAAGGCAGCTGCTCATTTAAAAGAATAGGCATTTTATATCCTTCTGCTTCACAACATCTTTTTACTTCTCTTGCCAGATAACTCAGGCAGGCTCTTGATTTTTCATTCTGCAAAATTTCTCCAAAAGTAGCTCCACATGCAGCAGACATTCCACTCATACATGCATTGTTTATCAGTTTACCCCATCTTGATGCCATTAAAGTATCAGTTATTTTTGCTCTTCCCATATATCCAAGTATTTCTGCTGCATTATTTACCCTTTCTCCTATAGTACCATCTATAGCTCCTATTTCAAAAAGATGATCATTTTTTGTTATATCCTGTGTCAGCTCTGATACTCCCGGCTTCACAAAAGTAGCTCCCCACAAAACAGTTCCCCCTAATGTTCTCTCTTCTCCTACATATCCAGCTACAAAATGTTCAGGAACTCCATTTTGTAAAGTACATACAGTACTTTTTTCATTTAAGTGAGGAAGCAGATTTTTTAAAACTGTATCATTTACTGTCTGCTTTGTGAAAAGAAAAATTAAATCATATATCCCTTTCATCTCTTCTGGAGTAACAGCCTTTACTGGAACTATCATATCAACACTTCCAATAATATGAGCTCCATTTTTATTTAATACATCTACATGTTCTTTGTAACTGTCTATCAGTTCTACATCCAGACCATTCTTTGTCATATAAGCTCCCATAACAGTTCCCATTGCTCCACATCCTAAAATTCCTACCTTCATCTTTGACCTCCCTATTAATTTTCTTGCACTGTATAATAAAGCAATATTTATGCCAAATATAATAATTAAGTTTTTAATTTTTTTATGTTATAATTTTAAGTAATTTAGGAGGGGGATGTATAATGATACAAAGAGAACTTTTAGAAAATGCTCTGGATAATCTTCCTTATGGGATCTATATTGTTGATTCCCTTGGAAACTATATTTTTGTTAATACAGTCTATGTCAATATGGTTAAAATACCAAAAGAAAAACTTTTAGCCTACAATGTGTATAATTTGAAAAAGAATAAAGAGATTAATATCTGTATTACAGAAAAAGTCTGTAAATTGAAGAAAAGAATAGTGATGTTCCAAGATGTAGAAATAAAAGGACATGAACATTATAAGCAGATTGTAGCTTCCAGCCCTATTTTAGATATGAACGGGAATATAGCATGTGTAATTGCTCTTTGCATTCCTGTTGAAAATATAAATTATCTATATCAGGAGGCTATTCATAATGAAGTAAGATCCTTTATAAAATTGCCTTCTATTGAGTCTCAGGAATTGAAGAGCATAATTGCTGAAAGTCCTGTCATGAAAAATATTATTAATCTGGCAGATACTTTAGCTCCTCTTGATACTACTGTAATGATTCTGGGAGAATCTGGAACTGGAAAAGAAGTTTTAGCTAAATATATTCATGAAAAAAGCCAGAGAGCTTCAAAAGAAATGATTATTATAAATTGTGCTTCTCTTCCTGAAAGCCTTCTGGAATCTGAATTGTTTGGTTATGAAAAAGGAGCTTTTACAGGTGCTTCTTCTCAGGGAAAAAAAGGATTGTTTGAGGCAGCTAATGACAGTACACTTTTTTTAGATGAAATTAATTCCTTGCCATTAGCTTTACAGGGAAAAATTTTAAGGGCCATTGAAACAAAAACAATAAGCAGAATTGGTTCTACAGTTACTAGAAAAGTCAATTTTAGATTGATTACTGCTGCCAATGAAGATTTGTTAAAAATGGTTCATGAAAAGAGATTCAGAGAAGATTTATATTATAGATTAAATATTGTTCCAATCTATCTTCCACCTTTATGTGAAAGAAAGGAAGATATTTTGCCTTTAGTAGAACATTTTAGAGAATACTACTGCAATAGCTATAATAAAACTAAAATATTTTCTAAAAAAACTCTTAAAGCTATATTAAACTACAACTGGCCTGGAAATATCAGAGAACTTAGAAATTTTGTAGAAAGAAGTTTTATTATGATTACTGGAGAAGTGATTGAACTCTCAAACATAGATCCACTTTTATTTATAGAACAAACACCTCCTTTAGCTTTAAATTCTTCTAATGATCAATTTATATTTCATGAGGAGACAGAAATTAAAGATCAATCTTTAAATGAATATTTAGAGGAATGTGAGAAGAAGTATATTCAGTATGCTTTGGAGAAATATGGAAGTACTTATAAGGCAGCTGAATTTCTAAAAACAAGTCAAACTATGATTGCAAGAAAAAAGAAAAAATACAATCTTTAGAATAAGTTGTTTTTGACTTGCATCTAAGTTGGTTTTAAATTATAAGTTAAAATTGACTTGATTGAAATTCATAAAGGGGGAAATATAATAGTGAGATATGAACATACAGATGAAAATGATAGAAACTTTCTTTTATTATGTGATGAACTTATACTTTTATTTGATCAAATAATTGGTGATAAAGAAAAAGACATAGATCAAAAAAGATTTACCAAAACTAATAATATTCAAGATGTTATTATTGCTTATGATGATAACTTGCCGGCAGGGTGTGTGAGTTTTCGTAAATATGATGCTGAGAGTGCAGAAATGAAAAGACTTTATGTTAAAAAAATATATAGAAAAAAAGGAATAGCATATACATTGATAAAGATGATAGAGAAATCTGCCAAAGATAAAGGATACAAATATATGGTTTTGGAAACTGGAGAAAGTCTGGAAAAAGCAATGTCTCTATATCAGAAAATGGGTTATACAATCATAGATAATTTAGGAACTTATGGTGGAATGGGAAGTTCATTGCTGATGAAAAAGAAACTATGACCTTTTATATTTGCAATTAACAAATTAGAAATGTAATTATTTGATATAGTATCTAAGAATTAAATTTCAACTGAACAGCAATGAAAGAATTATAATAAACTTTATTAAGAATAAAATAAGGGGGATTAAGAAAATAATGATAAATTCAGAAGAAGTATGGATTGGAAATATATATCGTCCGCCCAGTGAAGCCTACAGCATCATACTGCAAGCCACAATTGGATGTTCTCATAATAAATGTACTTTTTGCAGTATGTATAAAAGTAAAAAGTTTTCTATAAAACCAATAGAAAAAATAAAAAGCGAAATAGAATATTTTAGAAAAAGAGTAAAGTATGCTGAGAGAATCTTTCTTGCTGATGGAGATGCTATGATAATTCCTACAGAAATGCTTTTGGAAATATTAGCATATATAAAGAAAGTATTTCCAGAGTGTAAAAGAATATCTTCTTATGCTACTCCTAAGTCTATAGAATTAAAAACAAATGATGAACTCAGAAAAATAAGAGAGAGTGGAATATCTCTACTATATATAGGACTGGAAAGCGGAGATGATAAAGTTCTGGAAAAGATAAATAAAGGGGTTTCTTCAGATGAACTTGCTGCTTTATGTAAAAAAGTAAAAGAAGCAGGATTTTCTCTTTCAGTTACTTTCATAGCTGGAATATTAGGAAAAAAAGACTGGAAAGATCATGCTGTAAACACTGGAAAATTAATAAGCAGGATAGAACCAGATTATGTAGGAATCCTCAGTCTCATGCTGGAAGAAGGAACAGAAATATATACTGAATATCTTAAAGGAGAATTTCAAGAAGCAGAAGGAATTGATATATTAAAAGAAATAGAAAAAATGATAGAAAATATAAATGTAAAAGCCCCTGTTATCTTTAGGGCAAATCATGCTTCTAATTATCTGAACCTTGGAGGTACATTTCCACAGGATAAAGAGAGACTTATTTCTCAAATAAAGGATGCTTTAGATAGATATGATGTGAAAGATAAAAAATATAGAAGGCTTTAAATATTAGAAAATCAGATAATATTTTCTTAAAATTTATTACTTTTCTTTTAAAGAAGAATTATTCATCTAAAATATTTATAAAAAAATATACATATTTGGAATATATGATGAAAGATAAAAAAATATTAAATAAAAACAGAACTTGAAATAAAAAGTCAAGTTCTTTTTTTTCGACCTGCTGATAAGCGAGTAAAATCAAGGGTGATAAATGATATACATATTATCAAAGAACAATATATATGGAAAATATTTGAATATAACACAAGATATAGTATAATAGATGAGGAACAATTACAAATATGGGAGGAAAGACACAATGCATAAAATAGAAGTAATTAAGAGGAATGGCTCTATTGTGACTTTTAACAAAGAAAAAATAGAAAAAGTTTTAGAAAAAATAGATAAGGAAGTAAAATTCATTGATAAAGTTACCATTAAACAAATGATGGATGACATTGTAATAAAAATTAATGGGCATACAAGAATGTCAGTGGAAGCTATACAAGATATAGTTTTCTATACTTTATGTACTAATGGATTGTTTGAACAGGCTAAAGCTTTCCAAACATATAGGACACAAAGAGCAGAACAAAGATTAAAAGAAGCTAACGGTGTATTTAGACATATGACTGATATAGTAGATGTAGGAGATAGAGAGAACAGCAATAAAAACTCTATGCTTCCTTCAGTACAAAGAGATTTGATTGCTGGAGAATATTTCAGATATATACTTGAAAAGAATATAGATAAAGAATTATGGGCAGCTCATAGAAAAAAAACTATACACTGGCATGATTCAGATGTAGATACTAAGCTTACTAACTGTTGTCTGTTCAATATAGAGGACATGCTTAGAAATGGAACTAGAATAACTAATGCAGATGTTTGCCAGCCAAACTCTGTAGGAACAGCTATGAATATTGCTATGCAGATAATGGCAAGTATTTCAGCCAGTCAATATGGTGGAGTTTCTCTTCCAAACTTCAATGAAGTGTTTGCTGAATATGCAAAGAAAAACTTTAAGAAAAATTTCATGAGAGCTTATAATGATAAATTATCTACTGAAACAAATATCTCAAGAGTAACTGAAGAAGATATAGAGAAAGAGTTTGGAGAAATAAATTCAGGAAATGAAAAACTTGCTGCTGAAAAACATGTTGAATTTCAAATTGCTAAAGAAAGAACAGCAAAGGACATTTATGATGCCTGTCAATTATTTGAATATCAGACTAACAGTATATTAGGAAGTGCAAGTCAGACTCCATTCAGTACAATTACTTTTAATATTCCTACATCTTGGGAATCTGAGCATATAATATTATCTTATCTTAAAGTAAGACAAACAGGACTTGGAGAAAAGCATATACCAGCTATTTTCCCAAAACTTTCTTATATGGTGGTAGATGGCTACAACTTTAAAAAGGGAGATAAATATTTCTATATTACAGAAGAAGTGTCTAAATGTATAGCAAATACTTATTATCCTGATATTTTATTCTACTCTAAAGATGATTATGATGCAGGAAAATATTATGCTAGAATGGGATGTCGTAGCAGAGTAAATCATGAGTATCAAGTTGATGGACAATATCAGCACTATGGAAGATTTAACTATGGAGTGGCAACACTGAATGTACCTCAAATTGCTTTAGATGTATTAAAAGATGAACGTTATGGAGGAGCAGAGGGAAATAGACTGGAAAGATTCCTTGATATTCTTGAAAAAAGAAAAGATCTTATGAAAAAAGCTATACAAACAAGATTTGAAAATGTAAGACATCTTCAGGCTAAAAAAGCTCCTATTTTATTCCAGTATGGAGGAATAGCAAGATTAGAACCAGATGACAGCATTGAGGAATTATTAAAAACTGACAGAGCTTCTGTATCTTATGGATTCCTTGGATTAGATGACGCTGTAAGAATATTATCAGATGATAAGGAAAATATATCTACAGAAAAAGGTCATGAAATGGGTATTGCTATAATGGAAGCTATCAGAAAACAAGCTGATGAAATAAAAGTAGAAACAGGACTGCCTGTATCTGTATATGGTACTCCTGCTGAAAGTTCAATAGCAACATTCTTCAGCAAAGATGTTGAGAACTATGGAGATATAATGCCAGAATGGTTGAGAGAAAGAGAGTACTATACAAACTCATTCCATTTCTCATCTGAACTGCCAATAGATTCTTTTGATAAAATAGATGTAGAAGCACCATTTATTAAATACTGCAATGGTGGAAATATTATGTATGTAGAAAATGGTGGAAAAACATATAATAATGAAGCTATAATAGAACTTATTCAATATGCTCATGATGCAGGTATAGAGTACTTTGCAGTAAATACTATTTCAGATGTATGCTATGAATGTGGATATACAGGAGAAATATCATATAATGAAAAAACTGCGAGCTATAAGTGTCCTCATTGTGGAAATGAAGATGGAATGAAAATGAAAATCCAAAGACGTTGCTGCGGATATATTTCAAATTACAATATAACTCATGCTCTGGAAGGAAGAATGAAAGAAATTAAAAACAGAGCTATACACGTGAAGTAATATGAGGATAATATCAATAGTAAATAACGATCCTATAAATAGTATGACTGGATATACAATGACTCTATATTTTGCTGGATGTTCTCATAAATGTCCTGGATGTTTTTCAATGAATACATGGGATTACAATGCAGGAAAAGAATATTCAATGGATGAAATAAAAGATATCATATTAAAATCAAGATGGAAAAATGTAACATTTTTAGGAGGAGATCCTCTATATTATGAAAACAGAGATGAAGTAATAGAGCTTATACACTTTATAAAAGAAAATACTGATAAAAATGTTTATCTATGGACAGGGTATTTAAAAGAAGAAGTAGAAAAATGGATAGATACTTCCCTTATAGACTACCTTATAGATGGAAAATTTGAAATAGACAAAAAAGATTTAAGACTGAAACTGAGAGGTTCATCAAATCAAAGAGTATTTCACAATGGAAAACTTATAAATATTTAAATAATAATTAAGAGTGGCTTAATAAAAAATAAGTCACTCTTTTTTTGTTGCTGAAATTTTGAAAAAATTTAATGAAATCTAAGTTATATAACTAGGTTCAAAGGAAAGAATACTATTTTCACAAAAAAGAACTTAATAATAAATACTATTGTATTTTTAATGAGTACAGTTTAAAAAATATATGATTTTTATAAAAAAAATATTAGAAGTGGTATGGTTGAAATTAATCTTTTTTTTATTTGAATTGAACGTATTAAATGGAAGTTTTATAAAAATATAAAAAAAATTAAAATCATATTAAAAAGACAAATATAAAACAAACAAACTATCTAAAAAGTACCGAGAAAAGAATAGAAATGAAACTAAGAAATTATGAATTGTTTAAATGAAACATGAAATTTGACTGGTATGATATATTATTGCTATAATTAAAACTAAATAGAATTTAAAAATACAAAATATTTAAAATAAAACAAAAAGAGGTGGAATATGTCTAAAAGTATTTTTGAACAAACAAACAGAACGATTCTGTTTGAAGAGATCAACAGTGAAAAACTGGATTTATTGACTCTTGTGGGAAGCAGCAACAACATAACAAGTTTAGATGATGAAAAAATAAGGGAAATCCATGAACATCTTCTAATAAGAAATTTCAGTGAATTTTTAACAAAATTTGAACCTAAGGTATACAGCTTCTTCAATGCTGCTACTCAAAAGGTAAAATACAGTCTGGAAAAACCAAATGGAATTCCAGATAACTGCATAACTGAGATACCAATAAATATGGAAAATACATTTTTTAAAATGTTAATAACATTATTGGACAGTAAAAAAATTAATGGGAGTAAGAATGTAGACTTTAATTTTAAAGAGATTTTAAATATGCTTTCTCCTAAAAAAGTGATGGATGATATCAAGCAGCTGAGAAAAGAGATAGCTTATCTTCATGACAAGTATGAATCTTTAGAAGAAGAAGACCCTACAAAACTTGAATATGCAGATAAACTAAATATAGCCTTTTCAAAAGCAGGGGAAAGTTACAACAATATTCTTGGGATGCTGCCTCTTGCAATAGAAGATATAAAAACAAGAGTATTGATTGGACAAAGTGAAAATGGTGGAAAAGCAGAAGAGATAAAAATAGGAATGCTTACAATGGATGAGCATGGAGAGCTTAAAATCATTGAGGAAAAATCGAAAAAAAGTACAGCTCTTACAGTGGCGTCTAATCAACATAATCAACTTTTAGCACAATACTTTGAAGATGATTTCGAAGAGGTAAATGAAGAGCCAAATGATTATGTAAAAAATCTGGTAGTGAGAACTTTTGTTCCTCTTCCAACAGTAATAGAAGAAATAGATGTAGAGAGAGAAGTTAAAAACTACAATCAATATCTAACTTTCTACAAAGAAGCACAGGAAGATTTTATAAAGACTATAAAACCTCTTATGGAAAAACTTTTGGGAGTAAAAGTATTCTTTGAACAGTATGATAAAGATCTTAATGGAATGAAGCCTTCTTTATTAGTAGTAAACAATAAGATTGAAATGCTTTTAAAAGGTGAAAACAAACAGGCATTAGAACTATACTTAAATACTGTAAACCAGAAAAATGATTTTGAAAATACTATTTGGTATGGAATTATTCCAAGTATAAATCTTGATGAAGTGGATAATGCTAAGAATATCAGACAGAGATTTAAAGGAACAACTAAAGTACAGAAAAAGAGCGTCAATACAAATGAAAATCTTCAAGTGCTTATGTCTATCCTTGCTAAATACAAAGTTGCAAGTTTCTTCAGTGTAATAGGAACAGATGAAACTACATTCAATAATCTGGCAACTACTGGAATAGGTAAGTATGTGGAGAAAACTAAAAACCTTCAGTACAGAGACTTTTCTCAATTCCTTATCCCATGTGTACCTAACTTCACTATAATACCAAAAGAAAAATCAAGTGTTATATTGGATTACAAGCTGAAAGCAGAGGAATCTAATCTGGCAGAATTTGATAAAAATGAATTAGTTAAGTTCTGGATAGAGGGAGTATATATAGAAAGTTCTTATGTAGCAGCAGGAATAACAGCAGCTCAGCAATGTCCAGAATATCTAAGAAAAAGATTTAAGAAGACAGATTTGAGAGAACCGGGAGTAAGAATCAACATAGAAGAAAAAGACAATAGCTTTAAAATAGTAACAAGTATGTCTAAAGAGATAACTGGTTATACTATTGCAACTAAAGACAGCATCAACAGAAACAATTTTGGATTCATATTCTCTTCAGACAATGTTCAGCATGGAGGAAAGCTTATAAACAACATAACAGTATATAAAGCAAGAACTTTGGCTACTAATGAAGATGGTGTATTTGAACCTATGTATAAAACAGTGGCAACTACATATATAGAAAGAGTTTTGAGATTTATCACAACAGATTTCAAAGAGGATAAAATTAAAGATTTCTTTAGTAATAAACCAACAAGCCAGAAAAATAAATGGCTTTCTAATCAGGATTGTGTAAACTCTATACTTCAGCCAGGAGACGATATATCTGTAAATATAGAGGGAGACAACTGTCATCTTCATATTAACTTTAACGGAGATGTAAAAAATCTTACACTTGAAATAACTAAAAATTAGGGGAACCTAATCTAAAATAAAAAGGAGATGATTTTATATGGGATTCAATCTAAAAATCAAAGGGAAAAATGAGGAGATTACTTTAGGAATGGACAATATCACTACAGTGAAATACATTTCTGATACTCCAGATGATTCAAACGCAAGAGCTAGTGACTTAGGGGTTATATTAGAAGTAAATGGAAAAATAATAACTCCTGTAAATGGGGAAGAAGCAGATGATACTAAAAAAATGGCTAAATGGTCATTAATACCTGCTGAAAGCTCAGATGCTTACAGAGAACTTACATTAGAAGTTATCTCAGGAAGCGTAGTAGTTAGAAAGATAGATCTTCCTAATGCTTTCATCCTTGATTATACTGAGGACTATAATGACAAAGGTGGAGTAGGAGAATTTAAAGCTGTCTTCAAACAAAAGAAAGAAAAAATCGAAACTGTAACTATTGAAGGTGGTTACGCAGCTGAAGAATAGTATCAGCTATATTGCAGTTGGAGGAAATCTTTTTCTCCAACTCTTTATTCTTCCAATTAATGAGAATTAGTTGGAAGAATAAAGAGAACATGAAATCAAGGGGGAAGAATCTTGGTAACAATAGAAAACAGAATTCCTATATTCAGGCGAGGGAACATACTCGATAAGGAAGTTTTAGACAATATGAAGGAAACTCCATATGAATACTATTCATTGTCATATAATGAGTATTCCAATGGGGTTATTTGTGGTATTGAGACTTATGCAGAAGATGAGTTTCTATATATTACAGCTGGAATTATAAAATATAATAATTTTTACTATAAGATAAAGGAAAAATTAAAAATAGAGATACCAATAGAGGATGGAGACTATATTCTAAAAGTAAAATTTCTTCCTCCTGTGGAAGTAGAGAAAGGGAAATATGAAAAATATTCTATAGAAATATTTTTTTCTATTGATGGAAAATGCCAAAATAATGAAATGGAATTAGTAAGGATAAAACGGAGAGAAGGGGCAGAAATAAGAAATCCTTCTGCTTTCGTAGGAATAGACAAAGAATATAATATTGTGAATGAGATACATAAATTTAAAAGTACAGCCTCTGGGGTATCTTTTCCAAGTAAACTTTTAAAAATATATGCAGGAAGAATATTTGATGAAAAAGAAATGGAAAGCTTAGATGAAGTTTTTTGCAGTACAGCATTGAATGGTTCAGTATCAAGAGAGCTGCTGAATGCATATATCAAAAGAAGAATAAGAGAAGAGTGCCATCAAGCAGACAATCAAAAGATATATGAATATCTTAAACAAATATATAACAGTATGAAAGGGAATAGATTTGTAAGAGGAAGCAATGTTAAAAAGAAAAATCTAATGATGGTGGAGTGATGAAATGAAAAGCTTGTATGAAATACTTGGGGTAAATAGCGATTCTGGAAAAGATGAGATAAAAAAGAAATACAGAGAACTGGCTAAAAAATATCATCCAGACAGAATGATAAATGCGTCAGAAAAAGAAAAAACAGAAGCTGAAAAAAAGTTCAGAGAAATAAATGATGCATATACTATTCTTAGTGATGATGAAAAAAGAAATGAATATGACAAAATGGCAGAGTCAAAAAATGGATATGGAAAAAATAAGAAAAGCAGGGCAAAAACTGAAAGAGAAGATTATGGAGATATTTATGAAAAATTCACTAAAGAAGGAATGAACAGCATGTTTGGTAAATTTTTCGATCCAGAGAAAAAATCATCAGAAAAAGGGGATAGTAAAATGAAGGAACAAACAAACAATATGTTTGAATCTTTTTTTTCATTTAATGGGAGGAAGAAAAAATGAGATTTTTAAAAAATTGGAAGCTGAGAAGAGAAATCAAAAAATATCAGAAAAAAGAGATGAGAAAAAGCGAAATAAAAGAAAGAAAAGTAAATTATATCTTTTGGGGAATAGTATTGATAGCTTCATTCGCACTGGTTTATTATTTTCATTTCTCAAAAGAGATACTGATAATAATATCAATGATGATAATGGGATTTGTTATAGCTGATCTTTTCTACTACAGCTGGAAATTAAAAAGAGATTTGATTATGTATGAGAAATCACAGTTTGTAAGAGACTCGAGAATAGTAAAAAGTATAGAGGACAAGAGGGAGCAGACAAGAAATAATATAACTCATGTGATACTAAAAAATGAAGAGGGATATGATATAAAAACATGGCCGGTAGGAAAAGCCAACTCTTTGATAATAGGTAAAAGTGCAAGAATGAGAGTGGATATAAATCTTGGTGAGACAGCATATTCTTCATTGATAAGCAAAAGACATGCAATATTGAACAAAAGCGACAGTGGATGGTTTGTGGAAGATTTAGGGTCAGTCAATGGTACAGGAATACAAAGATATGCAGACAACAGAAAGATAAAAATAGGAAATGCACCTGTAAAAATACAGAGTGGAGATATTATATATATTTCAACAGTGGCTTTATTGGTAAAATAACATAAAATTATTCAGAGTAAAAAATAAAAATAATATGATAAATAACATAATAAAAAATCGGAGGAAAGAAATTATGATGAAACTGGAAAGATGTGAAAACGGACACGTGTATAATGCGGCGAGATATAAGGAATGCCCATACTGCAACAATACTGACAGACTGGAAGATATAGCAGTAAGAGAAGAGATACCAATGGATCAGGTAGATATTGAAGATGACAAAACAGTAGCTTACTGGGCAAATGAACTGGCAGTAGATCCAGTAGTAGGATGGCTGGTATGTTTTAATGGTTATGAAAAAGGAAAGGATTTTAAACTTAAATCAGAGAAGAACTTTATAGGAAGAGCTCCTGAAATGGATATATGTCTGGAGGGAGACAATAATATATCAAGAAAAAACCATGCAATAATAGCATACAATCCTAAGAATAGAGAATTTGTAATAACTCCTGGAGATGGAAATGGAATCGTTTATGTACAGGGAGAGGCAGTATATGCACCAATGAAACTTTCTTCATTTGATGTAATAGAAATGGGAACTTCTAAATTTGTATTTGTTGCATTATGTGGAGAAGAATTTGATTGGAAAATAGATAAAGAGTAGGGGAAAAATATGAATAATATTCTAAGAGATGCAAAAAGGGTAAAAACCAATGTAAATAGAGCTAAATCTCTTGTCCCAGTAGGAAAAGAAAAAGACGGCGAGGAAAAAAGTCCTGAAATTGCAATCAGTGGAAGAAAAGCTGAAAGTAAATTTATAACTTCTTTTGTTTCAAGAATAGGAAAGCAGCCAGTGAACTGCGACTACTTTGCATATTCAGAACTGAATGATTTCGGCTGCTGGATAGTGGCAGATGGATTCGATGAGGAAAGAGGAGGAGAGGAAGCCGCTAAAATAGTATCAGAAGACATAATAGCTCAGTTTCTTTCTAAACCTAAATTTTCAAGAAGATATTTAAAAAAGCTCATTACAAAGGCCCATAAGAAATTAGAAGAAATAAGAGAGAGAAGCAGGGAAAAGAGAGCTATGAGTGCTTCAATAGTAATTTTTCTTACTGATTACACCTCTATGATATATGGAGCTGTGGGAAATGCAAGGCTGTATCTCATAAGAGATGATATAGTCAGAGAAAAATCAAGAGATGACTCTATAGCTCATTTAGTATATGAAGCAAATCAACTGGACTACAAAGAGATAAGATTTCACAGTCAAAGAAACAAACTGACTCAAAATATGGGAGAACCAGATGGAATCAGTCCAGAAATCTCAAAGAAGATTCAGCTTTATGATGGGGATAGAATACTCCTTATGTCACATGGAGCATGGGAAAATTTAGATGAATCTGAAATAGAAGTTGAACTTTCAAAAACTGACAGTGTTGGAAAATGGATAGGTTCTTTAGAGGACAGAATAAAGGAAAACAGCAGTAATAATGTTCCTAACTATACTTTAGCAGGAATATTTATCAATGAGGTTTCTCCATCTGGAAAGAAAAAATTCAAATTTAATTATGTGAAGTATCTCATTATTCTTCTTATCATTCTTGTAATAGGATTCCTGCTATATAGAGGATACAGCTTGAAGAGAACAAGAGATATAACATATGAAAGAGCATATACTTATGAGGAAGAGGGATTGAAAGCAGTAGCAGAAGGAGATTTTGAACAAGCATTGACTTCTTTTGAGTTGAGTAAAAATGAATATAATGCCCTTGAAATAAGTCCTAAAGATGCAAATATCGTCTATAGAACAATTTTCTCTCCTAAGATAACAAATATAAATCTTGGAAAACAAATACTGCTGGTAGATAAGAAAATCGAGCAGATAGGTTTCCTTCAAGGTATACTTGAAGATTTAAATGAGGGAGATAAGCTCTATAATAATAACAACTTCCTTGAAGCAGAGGAAAAATATAAGGAAGGAAAAGCAAAGATACCTCAGCTTAAAGATTTGAAATATAACAAAATAGATGACATATCTAAAAAACTTGATGAGTCAATAATGGCCAGCAAGGCTCTAGCTGTAGCATATGATATGAAAACTGAAGCAGATATGATGGTGCAGGATAATGATGTAGAGGGAGCAATCAGAAATTATCTGGAAGCTAAAATCATATTCCTGAAATACAGCAAAATAGATCTTCTGGCAGAGGTAACTGAAAAAGCTGAACGTCTGGCAAAAGTGAGAAACAGAAAATATGATACAGCACTTATGTATGAGAAAAGAGCTTATGAAATGGAAGCGACAGATATAAATGGAGCAATAGTATATCTGGAGATGGCCAAAGGGATATACAGCGAATTAAGAGATGAGGCAAGAAGAATAGAAACAACTGAAAAAATATTGAGGTTAGATGAAATGAGAAAAACATTGGTACAGGAAAGCAGAGCATATTTAAATGAAGCAAAAGCTTATGCAGACAGTGGAGAGTATGAGAGAGCATTATCTATAATCAAAAAATCACAGGATATTTCAGTACAGCTGAAGGATAATCAAAAAATGGCAGATGCTATGCAGACAGAAGCTGATCTTTTCTTCAAAAATGAAAAATATCAGCTGTCATATGAGAAGTACCAGGAAGCTTATGGAATAGCTGCTGACACAAATAATGCAGTACAGCAGGAATATTTAAAAGGTAAAATAGATACTATGAAGAATATGCTTGAAACTAAAAAATTAGAAACTAGCGGAGATACACTTTTCAGCAATAAGAAATATAAAGAAGCTAGAAAAGTATATAAAGAAGTTATAGAAAAATATAAACCTCTTGAAGGAAATAAATACTTTGAGAAAGAAAACTATGACAAACTTATGGAAGCAGTAGTTAAAAAGGAGAAAGAGGCTTGGAAAGAAAGCAACTGGATTCCGTTCTTCTAAGAGAGGGAGAACAGTTTATCACTTATCTTATTACAGATGAAAAGGGAGAAAAGGGCATATTAAAACTTATAAATCCTGAATATTTAAAATATGATGAGAGATATGAGAAAGTAAAAGAGCAGTTTCAATTTGAAAAACAGTTATTAAATCTTCTAAAGATAGAAGGGATACCCAAATATATAGATGGTGGAGAAAATTTTCTCCACTTGTCTTATATCTCTGGTGAAAATCTGAAGAAATATGTAAAAATGAAAGAATTAACTTTAGATGAGATAGAAAATATAATATGCAGTATTGGGGAAATAGTAAAAAAACTTCACAGGTATAGAGTAATACATTGTGATATAAAGCCTGAAAATATAATTTATGATGGAGAAAAGATATCTCTCATAGATTTCGGCTCAGGAGCATTTCAAGGAGAAGAGAGCATATACATACAGGGAAGCAAGGGGTTCTCTGCTCCTGAAATATATATAAAGGGAATGAAAAGAGATATTGAAGATGACACTTACAGTATAGCAGCAGTCTATCAGTGGCTGCTCAATGAAAAAGGATATATTGATAATATAAAAGATAATGAAATATTTAAAATCGGACTAGCTGATAAGAGAGAAAAGAGATTCAAAAGCACAGATGAATTGATAGGTGCTATTAAAAAAATCAGGAGAGAATGATGAAACAGTACTATATATATGACGAATTGAAAAGAAAGACATATTATGATTTGCATAAAATATGTGTAGATGAAAAACTAATAGAAGGATTCAGAGAGAATCTAAACAGAAGCGAGCTTATAAACATAATTCTAAAATATAGGAGCAGAGAGAAAGTCTATGGAATAGACTCGTATAAAGAAAATGGAATAGAAAGACTTCAGGAGCTTTTTGATACAAGGCTGGGATTTAAGCTGAATGATTCAAACAGTATTAAGATACCTCACAAAGTAGTGATATATAAGGATATGCCTCTTACTGATGAGGATGACTATAAAATCACTATTCCAGAACATATTTCAGATAATAATATTTTTTTGATGAATGGGAACAGTTATTTATGCGGAATTTTTCAGCTTTCAAGAAACAAGAGTGAAAGAAACTCTTTCTTTATAAGAAGTGATGAAAAACTATTGAGATTAGAAAACTTAAAGAATCAAAACTACTCTCTGATTTTTTTCAATAGAAGTGACGAGAAATTTTTATTCAACGCTTACTATAAAGAAAAAAATGAGGGCAGTATGCCTATGTCTTTAAATTACTATCAGATACCGCTGGATAGTTTCCATTTTTTAGATTTAGAAATTACAGACACACCATTGTGTATAGACTTTGGAACTGCTAATACAACAGCTGGAGTATATCTTGATAAGTACTACATTAAAAATCTTCCTCAGCATAAAATACTCAGCGGACATATGTTTCTGGATAAAATAAACTATGTAAAATTTCCTAAAAATGAGGAAGAATATGCAAATGTCATTCCAACAGTAGTGTATGTGAAGAACTGCTTTGATGAAGAGAATATAAGATATGCTTTTGGATATGAAGTTGAAGAGAAGCTGAAAAATAGCAACTACAATCTTAAAGGGAGTGTATTCTATGGAATAAAAAACTGGGTAAAGTCCATAGATGAAAAAGAAAGAATAGTTGATGAAAATGGAGATATAAGATATATAGAGAGAAAGAAAATCATCAAGGCATATATAGACTATGTTGTAGACAGAGCAGAATCTCTTTTTAAATGCAGATTTAGAAATATTCATATAACTACACCAGTGAAATTGAAAAGCGAGTTCCTGAATATGTTTAAAGAGATACTTCCTGATTACAAGATAATAGAAAAGAATGCTTTAGATGAAGGAGTGGCTGTACTTTACAATTCAATTGAGAGGATAATAGGAAAGGGAAGATTTGAGGATAACGAGGAATATAAAGCCCTTATCATAGACTGTGGAGGAGGAACTACCGACCTTGCATCATGTGTATTTAAAATAAATTCTGAAGAGATAAACTATGATATAGATATTAAAACAACCTTTGAAAACAGCGAAGAGAGTTTTGGTGGAAATAATATAACTTACAGAATAATGCAGTATCTGAAAATACTTCTTTCTCAATACTACACTAACAAGAAGAGTACTGTAGGAATAAATGACCTTATCACTAATATCAGTGAGCTTATATATAGAGATGTAGATGAAAAGGGTGTCAAAAGAATATATGAAGCTTTAGAAGAGGAATATGAAAAAGCTGAGAAGATTATTCCTACAAAATTTGGTGAATTTGAAAATAAAGCTAGTGATGTATACTCAAAAGTAAAAAATAACTTTTTCTTTATGTGGGAAATAGCAGAACTTCTCAAGAGGGAGCTTTTTAAAAAGAGCACTATAATAAGAACAAAATTTGACAGTGTAAGATATGAAAATAGTGATCTGGCATCTACATATCTTCCAAGCTGGAATCTAAATGTATATGATGGTGACTATATCAGAAATATAACTACATTCCCTAATATCATAATTAATAAAAGTGAGATAGTTAAATTGATAAAAGGGGATATATATGAAATATTCAGGAGATTCCTTACATCATATTATGAAACTGGAATAATATTTGACTATTCACTGATTAAATTAAGCGGACAGACTTGTAAGGTAAATCTATTCAATGACATATTGAAAGAGTTCGTTCCTGGTAAGATGATAGACTTCAGAAGAAATATGGAAGAAGATGAGCAGCAGCTGAAAATAAGCTGTCTGGATGGAGCTATAAGATATCTTAATTCAAGCAAGATAGGAAATATAAAAGTATCTGTAAAGAATGATATTCCAATAGTGCCATATTCACTTCATGGAACAAAATATACAGGTGAAGAGATAGAAATATTGAGAACAGGGGAGCAGGCAGGGTCAAGCTCTGGATATATTAAAAAGATATCTTCTACTGAAATACTTCCTCTGCATCTGAAGAATAAGGAACAAGAGATAAAGAAATATTTCACATATATAAATAAACCAGAAGATTATAAAGAGATAGATGAACAGGAAGTTCTTGAAATGCTTGATGACCATTTTGAGCAAGGGGAGCTGGACAGCATACTGAATGGAGAAACTAAGTTTTTTGCCTATACAGATGCTAATTTCTGGGGATTTTATGTGACAGGAGTAAAAAGGGAGAACAACCAGACATACATAGGGAAAAGAAAATATTTTTCTTTTGAAGAGGATATAACTACTATAAGTTTCTTTGATGGAAGACATTAAAATTAAACTAAGGATGATAAACATATGGAAAGATTAAAAAAAATAATTGAAAATGAATTGAAAGATCTTGAAGTAAATGAAAGAAATTTATTTAGAATAACATCATTAATGACTTTTGATAAATTAATAAACAATGTAGAAAAGAGAATGAATAATTTTGAAAAAAATATTTTAGAAACTATTGGACAGGATAATGAAGATATACATATTGGAAGTTTGATGATTCCTAAAAAAGATTTATATTTATATGAAGTAAACTATGAACCAATATTAGCAGAAGATAAAGAAGAGATTAATATAAAGGAAGTTTTATCTAAAAAAGAAGAAAAAATATTAAAAAAAGTCTTTATTAATATGGATAAAAGGAGCTTAGAAAATATAAATGGAACTATATTGAACGGAAAAATAGTAGGAAGCAATATAGAATATCCAATAAAATTAAAATTAGAACGGGACAGTAAATATTTAGAGAAAATGAAAAAATTGTATGATGTTTCTTCGTTAAATAATATTAAATGGAAAACATATAATATTCCATATCTGAGAAAAATATTTAAATTAACAGCAGAAGAATATGATCCTGAAATGATAGAGAACTTAACTGGGGAGGAACATCTTGTAATAAATAACAATGACTTAAAAGGGTATTGGATAGAAGATCACATAATTCTTTGGAATATAAAAGAAGAGGCTACTATGAGTGATGGACTGATAAAACCAACAGTTAATAAAATACATTTTGAACATACAGTAGTATTTGATGATGTGAGAAGGATTTACCTTTGTCCAGATGAAGAAGTTGATATTTATCTTGTAGCAAAAACAAAAGAAAATACTATAAAGATAGTAACTAATGAAGTTAGACAGGTAAAATGGAAATTTTGGACTATATCATATTTAGAAGATAAGAATTATAGCAAGTTAGAATATCCACCTTTTGATAATAAGATAAATGACCATTTCATAAATCAATTAAAACTGGAAAATGATATAAGGCTTAGGAATAAAAATGAAATAAGAAGAATATTGAATAGTTATAAGGATGTAAAGAGATACTTTAAATTTTTAGATGTAATTATATCAGAGAATAATATAGAACATGAGGAAACATATGAAATAAACGAATTTATTATTGATGAATTTAAACTGAAAGGAAGAAATACAAGAATGTATTTTTTATTTGAACCTTTAATAAAAGACTCTTTTACTGATGATATATTGAGCTTTATTATATCAGATATGCAATTATATTTCCCTGAATATGAGTGCAGAGGAGTACTTAATGAAAGATAAAAATTATAATTTCATCTGGTATCCTCTTACTAATTTTATAGAATTAGAAAATAATAGTTTTAGATATGAACTATCTGAAAAAATATCTCCTTATATGGAATTAAACTTAGAAACAATAAATAAAATAGAAAGTGGGATAGAACAAAAAAAAGAGCATATAATCGATATTAATCCCTTCTATAGATTCAGCGACATATTTTATATTTTATTAAATCCTAATGAATATGCTTTGGATAAGAATTTAAGAGATTCTTTATTAAATATATTGACGCATTTTTTAGGAGAATTAGATTTATATTTAGGGCAGAATAAAAAAGACATCATAGTAAAAGAGATAGTAAAAAATATAAAAAATGGAGTTTTGGGAGAAGAGGTAGGAAAAGATTTTGAAGCGTTTAAAGAATATGAAAAGACAATAATTGCAGATATACTTCATTGCATGTATAACTATCTTGGAATGATTGATTCCTTTAAAAAAGCTGTAAAACAAATATTCAAAGATTCTTTAATATATGACAAACTTACTTCTGATACAAATATAGTCGTATATTTGAACTATCCTAAAAATATAGAAAATCAAACCAAAATTAAATTTATAAAAGAAATGTTTCTTCCTTTAGGAATAGAAATAGATCTGTTTTGGGAAAAGCATTTTGGTGTATTAGGAGTAGATATAACTATGCAAATAGGGGAAATAGCAGTATTTTAATTAAGTATATTCTAGGAGGGACAGTAATGAAAAGTAAAATAATAATTAGAACTGAAAATCCTGATAAAAGTGATCATATTCTTTTATCCAGTAAAGAAATAATTGATATTAATATCAATATATTTTCATATGATTTATTAAATAAAGAGCCAATAATAGAATTATTTAATGAATATTACAATGAAAAAAAAGAAAATAAATTTAAATATGAGAGTGAACCAGAAGTAATTATTACAGGGAAAATATTAAATTTTTATAGTAAAAATATACAGTTAGACCCAGAAGAAGAGTTTTTAGATAAGAAAACAAAGGAATATGTAGAAAATAAATTTGGGAAAAAATTAGATTTAAAAAGAAAAGAAGATCTTCTTAATAATGATTTTTTAAAATTAAATAAAGAAAACGTCTTTGAAATATCTAGCTGGCAGTACACTCAAGAGTATATCAATGAAAAAGATTATAGAGATATTATAATTGAAATACTGCCATTAGAAGATAATCCAATAATAATTTTCCTTGAAAATATGTATATTTATGAATATAAAGAAGAGATAGATATAGAAAGAGGAAATGGTATATATAAGCTTACACTAAGAAAGAATCCTATAATAAAAGAAAACATTGAATATCTATAAAAAAGGAGGAATAAATGAAAGTAAGATTGTATGTAGCTGGATTTGCAATAGCATTATCTAGTGACGAAATCGTAAAAATAGAAAAAAGATATATAGGCAGAAATAAACATCATAGAAGTTTTAAAATAACTGGGAAAATATTAAATGGAATGACAGAGAAAGAGATAGAAGAGTCAGACACAGTAATGATGGCGTCTAAAATTAAAAATAATGAAGTTATGAACGAATTAACAAAAGAGATTTTGAAAGAAAGTTTTCTGATTTTGAAATAATGAGCATAGAAAAAAATATGGAAGAAAAAATATATGAACATAACAGATACAATATTAAACAAATAATTGAATGGAGTAAATCTAATATAAGTAAATGTTATCAAAAAATTATAATTGAAACTATTGCTGAAGAGGAGGCTCCGCTTCTACTGACTATTCCACTTGTTTTTGTAAAAAAATTAAATTTTTTCGTATCTGTTGAGGAAGGAATAGGAAAATTTGAATTAACATTATATCAAAAATTAGATTTTGATAAAAACATTGAAGCAGCATATATTGCCGAGGAATAGGAGGAGAAATGAAAAATTTAGAATATCAAAATTATGAATTAAAAGATTTGGTAATAAATATAATGGGAAATGAACTTTCTCAAAGTGAATATGATTTGAAAAATTTTGAAATTTTTTCCTCTGTAAATAAGCATACGATATTAAATATGGAAATTGAAATATTAATTTCAGAAAGAAATAAATATATTCAAATAAATAGAGGTGTTGATGCCGATATTATTGTAGCTATGAAGACGCAAATAGAGGATAAAAATGAAGAAATAATATTTTTTACTGGAAAAATTATTAATTCATCTTTAACTAGAATAGGAAGAGAAAGATATTTTCTTAAAATAGAGGCATATTCATTAAGTGAGCTGATGGACAGAGTAAAAAAATATAGAGCCTTTCAAAATATAGAAATGACATTTAAAGAAGTTATCACTCAAATTTTTGACGATTATGGAATAAAATACTTTTTCAATAATGATAAGTTGAATGAAGCAATAAAAGCTCCTCTTATCCAATTTAAAGAAACAGATTGGGAATTTTTAATAAGAACAGTATCAAGAATTGGATTAGGAAATTTTAATCTTGCATCTGGAAGTATAGGAATAGGATTTTCATCAAATACAAGTAAGAAAAAGAAATATGATGCAGATAGAGGTAAATTAGGAATCAGAAAAGAAAGAAATCAGGTATATGGCTATGAAATAGAAACTGAACAAAGCTATAGCTTAGGAGATATTGTAGAAATAAATGCTGAGGAAGTAACAGGAGAAGGACATATAACACAGGGAAGTATGAAATATATTTCTGGAAGATTTGAGGGAGAATATGAATTAAAAACAACTGGATATATATATCCATATATTCCGAACGAAAATATAAGAGGATGCGTCATAGAAGCAAGTGTAGAAAGAGTATTTGATAGAAATAATATAGCAGTAATGATAGTAAATCTTTCTTGTGGACTTAATAAATATGCTAACTTAAAGTCAAGAACAACAGAAAATTTGAAAGATTACCCTGATAGAAATGGAAGATTTATTTTCCCATACACTACACCTTATTCACAAAGTAATACAGGATATTTTTGTACTCCTGAAACTAATGATATAGTAGCAGTATATTTCCCTATTAATGAAGAAGAGTGTGGGTATGTGTTATGGGCTGTAAATAATCCTGGAAATGGAAGATTCAGCAATCCTGATGTAAGAAATTATACTTTACCAATAGAGAGTAATGCAGAAAGTTATTTTGATTTTAGACTTAATTCTAATGAATACAAAGTATATTCAGAATTTTTACTAGATTTAAGAACAAAGGATACTATGAATTTAAGTTCAGATAACCTCATGACTATGAAAAGTGTAAATGAGTATTTAATGACAGTAGATGAAAATATGTCAATTGTAGGTAAAAATATGTCAATGAAGTCAAATGTAAGTAAAGAAGTAGTTTTAGAAGAGAAAAAAGAAATTATGGAAACTCTAGCCAGCAAATATTTAACATCTTATAGAATAGATGCTAAAAATATGGAAACAGTTGTACAAGGAAGAAATTTTACTCAAGCAAGTAAAATATTTAAAAAGTCATAATTGAAAATAGAGGTAATAAATGGAATATAAATTAAGTGTAAAATATAAAGAAATAAAAGATGAAAAAACTTTAAACAGTGTAAAAGAATCAAAAATATATATAGAAAATGCAGATAAATTTATTGATATAAAATTAGAGGAAGATAAAGCAGAATATCCTGATGATCCAGTTGAACAGGCATATGTTGATATTGGTAATGTATTTAAGGAAATAAAGATAGATAAAAAATCATCAGATATTTTTAATTTGAAAGAAATAATGAAAAAATGGGAAAATGTAAAAAAAGAAATTGTTTTTAATACTGATGATGATATGTTAGTAAATTTCATTATTAATATTTCAAAATATTATGAGAATGAAAAATCCTTAGAATTTTTATTAAAAAATTTTGGGATAATCCCATTTTTTACACTAATAAATTTTGAAGATTTATCATCTAATAATGATGAGGTAAAAAAACTGAGTATATATAATATAATAGCTTCTAATCCTATTATCTATAAAGTAAAATTAAAATATAATGAGGAAGTAAATGGAGAAAAGAAAATTGAGTTTTTAGGAGAAATAGCTCATGAATTTGATATGGTTGGAACAAAAAAAATATTAAAGGAAGAATTAGGTATACCATCTGATAAAACATTTACATTGTCATCTACTATAACAGGAAAATATTTGTTTAAAAATAATTTTGATAGTCTTGAAACAGTTTTAAAATTAGATGGTGGAAAATATTTTAATAAAGAATATACCATTTCATTGGTAAAAATTTAAGGGGGAAAAATGAGAAAAATAGATAGATTCTCCTATAATTTTTTTGATTTTAAAATATATACATTAGAAATGGACAAATCATTTTTTAAATATGAGGATAAAGAAAAAGAAATAGATACTTCTGTAGAAAAATTTCTAATTCCAGATAATTTAATAGATTTAAAAGAAATAATAGGGCTAATAAAATATATTCCAGAAAAAATTGAAGCGTTAAAAGAACCTGTTTTAGAAAAGGAAGTTGAAGAATATAGCAATTCAATTAAAGAGAAAGGAACGCCTTATATTAAATTTACATTTTTAATAAGAAATGATTTGGATAAGTTATTGAAAGAAGAGTGAAGAAGATAAAAATTATACGAAGGAGGGAATATGATAAATGGTTTATTAAACTTTTATCATAAAAAATAAATGGAAATTTTACTGAATGGATTAGATAGTTTATTTTATTTATATATGTGGATAGTACCTTTTTGTACATTGATTTTAATTTTATTTATATATCGTATTTTAAAGGGAGAATCTATTCTAAGGGATGATGAGGCTTATTTAAAACATATTGAAGAATTAAAAAAAGAAAAAACAGAACAAGAAAAATCTAAATTAGTGCAAGAAAAAAGTGAAGAAAAAAGAAAATGGTTCTTTATATTTGGAGTAATAATTTTAATATTAATAGTAAATTTGACTAAAAACTAAAGACTATATAATAGACATAGACAATGAATGGGGCGATTAAAACATGAAAATCATAGATAAAGAACTCAATCTTAGTAATTTATGAATGGAGTTTGTTAAAGTAAGCTATACAGATGATTATATTAAAGATGAAGTAAATCATATAATTTATTTAAAAATATAAGTTTGGAAGATTTTAATCTTATGGGAAACTTTTTGATAAGGGATTATGAAAAAGTTTTCTATAAAGTTAAATAGAAGAAGGAGGAAAGATGAAGAAAATAAAATTATTAAGTATATTAGGAATGATAATTTTAATATTAACAGGCTGTCTAAGTGAGTCAGATAGAGCAGAAAGAGTATTGCAGAAACATTTAAAAGAAAGATATGGGGAAGAATTTGTAATATATGGCATGGGAAAAAGAGCAGGGAATGTAAGAAGATGGTATGAAGCAGCAGTAGTATATCCAAAAAGCTATATAGGAACAAGAAAAGAAAATGACAGCTATTATTGGGGAAAGGGATTTGTAGAACTAAATAATGGAATGAAAGGTGGAGATACATATGGAGGAGTGCTATTAAATGAATCAGCTAATAAATTCTATGGAAAGAAATTAAAAGAGTTATTTGGTGAGAATTATTTAGCAGTAATAGATGTAAAAGGACCTTATAGTAACAGAGATTTTGAAAAAGAAATGGAGAGTAGAAGAATAAGTCTTGAGAAAGAATTAGGAGGAATTCCACCAGAAATAGCAGGAGGTATTTATATATTTGGAAGGGTAGAAAATGATAAGGATAAGGAATGGTATAGGAAACAAATTTACGAATTTATTCAGTTTATGAAAGAGACAGGAACTTTTGAATATGTGAATTTAAATTTTACAATTAGTGATGAAAGAATTTTTAGCGATAAGTTTTTTAATAATTCAAAATTACAATTGGATATGAAAAAATATGGAAATTATATAGAACCAAAAGGTCGGAACCAGATTTTAAATTAAACAAATAAAAGTTATAAAAATACAAATAGAAAAATCATTTTAGATAGAATTAACAATTTGAATAAAAGCAATATTGATAATGAATTTTATGGAATATACTGGCTTTATACTAAAGTATATTCACCTAAATATATTGAAAGTCAAAAGCTAAAAAATAAAATAAAAAAAGAATATAACAATATTTTTGATATTGAATTTTCAGTTGAAGGGTATAAAGATTAGGAGGAATTATGAATGAGATAACAGATAAAGAATTGCTAGCAATATGTAATTTATCAAATTTACGAATGGAATTTGCAAATATAATAGAAAGTGAAACAACAGAAACAGTAGAAATAAATGGGAAAAAAGAAGTAAAGAAAATCCTGTCAAATCATACAATTTATTCACTCTTAGAAAAAGAATGTAATGGACTAAAAATAAGAGAAGAATGGGAAAAGAGGTGGCGAGAGGAAAATCCATTAAAAACAGATCCAGATGAGTCCAAAAGAGATTATATAGCAAAAGAATACACAAAAAAATTTACTGAAGAAAGAAGTGATAGATTTGGTAGTGAAGATGAAGAATATGGAAGCTTTTATAGTGTAGGAGACGATAAAAGAAAAACATATGAATACTTTAAAAAAGAAGATTTGCAAAAATCAGCACCAATAATAATGGAATATTTTGATAGATATAACTTGTCATCAGATAAGGAAAACCATGAAGGAAAATTTTTAGAAGAATGGGAAATAATATATGGAGCAGATTTTTATAAAATATTATTAGATTATGCTTTTAAAACACATCAAGAATACAGTAAAGATTCAGAAAAATGTAAAGATGTAGATGATTATATAAAGAAAAAGAAAATTCCCAGCAGAAAGAATTTGTTGAATAAAGAAGAAAAAATAGAGTTTCTTAATATAATTTGGGATTTTGCAACTGCATTAATTGGTGGTCCTTCAGCTATTGTTGGTGATGCAAAAATGACAATTGAAAGTGGTGAAGGCACTGGATTAATAAAAAATGTATATGAATTGTTCGCTCAAAATGAGTTAAGTGAAAACATTGATGAAGAACATAAAAATAATATAGAAGCTTTTAAAAAGAAACAAGCTTTTAAATTTAAAGGGGTAATTAAATTTAAAGTAATTGACTTTAGAATAGTTATTTTAAGAAAAAAAGAAACTAGTAAGTATATTGTTGCTTTTTATAATTCTAAAGATAATATGATTGTAGAATCTATTGAAAATGGGGCTGTAAATTTAGATTTAGTATTAGTAAATGAAATTATAGAGTATGAAATAAGAAAAATTTCAAAAGATGAAAATATAGAAATAATATATACAGGATATGGATATGCTTCATTAATGGCATTTTCTTCTCATGCAATGTTTAAAACATTGTTTAATCAAAATTTAGATAGTGCAAAAATAAAGACTTTTAGCAAAGTATTTGTTGGAGAAAAAAAGAGATTATTAGACAAAATGGATTTATTGGAATCGAATAAAAATTTAGATTTTGAAAAAATAATAACTTTTGATATTAAAAAATTAGCTTATATTCATCCAGGTTCTGTAACATATAGTGAAAATATAGCAGATTCTCTTAAGAATGTAATTAGTATGTCCTTAGTGAATATAGCAGGAACCAAAGGAGTCTCTCTAGCGGCAATTTTTTTGACAGCAGGATCTTCTGCTTTTATTCCTACAATTATTGGTTCTTTGTCTCCAGTTGTGTTTATAGGTGTTTTTATAGGCTATTTTGCTCGTTCAGAAAAATATAGATTTAAAATAAAAAATATAAAAAAAAGAATGATAAAACAAAAAATATTAATAAATAAGGGAGACTATATAATTATTAATAAAGAATTCCATGAGTATTCGAGTGTATTTGGAATAAACAAAAGAATTGAAGAAAAAATTTCAACTAAAAGATTAGCATATAAAAATAATAAAAAGAAAGTTGATAATAAATCAGCATCAATTAAAAAAGAAGAGGAGACAGTTTTAAAAAAAGATTTAAAATTATATCCTATAACTTTAGATACATTTGGTGAGAAAAATAAAATAATTATAAATGTTCCAAAAGAAGTAGCTATTGCATTATGTTTTGTTGACTACTATAAAAGAATTTCTCCTCATTTAGAAGCTAATACAATAGAATTTTTTAAAGAAGATTCTAAATATAGATTAAAATTAGATTCACAAAATAATTTTCTAGCTATTGAAGAAGTTTGGGAAGAAAAACAACAAGGACAAGTTTATAAAATTTTAAAAAATCCAAAATTTGAACTAGAAAATCTTTTTGAATATGTCTTGTCTCTTATGACAATAATACAAAATAAATATGATTTTGAAAATAAAATTTTTGAAAACTCAGAATTTATCTATATGAAACAATTGGAACTCACTGAAGAAGAAAAAGAAATATTAGAACTTTCACTAGGGTATGATGAAAATGAAAAAGATGAAAATGGAAAAGATAAAAAAAGTAGATATTCATTTGAAGAAGAAGCACTATTAAAAGATAAATACAATTATGAACTCTCAATAGATAATTCTTTAAATAATGAGCAAACAGCAGAAGTAGAAAATTTAAATAAAGAAATATATGATGGAGAAGGTGGATTTAATGCTGAAAGAAGGCAATATGAAAAATTTGTACCAAGATATGATAAAATTCCTTATTATACAGAATTAACAAAAATTGATCAGTATGAAGTTGTATCTGTAGATCATAATGATAATCTTGAATATAGAGAAAATACAAATGTTGAAGAAAGTAATAACTTTAAACTTAATAAGGTAAAGGTTACTCCTTATATAAAAATAGATAATTTTGAAAAGAAAAAATTTATTTATGCAAAAAGAATTCCAGCTTTGACAAAAAAATTAGATGAAATAGAATATATTAATTATACTAAAAATTCATGGCTTGAAAATAAGATTCCATACAGTGAATATATTTACTTTCCATATGTTGAAAATGATGGAAAAATAACTGAAGATGTAAGAGAAGATTATATAGGAAGCCTTTTTAGAAGCAGTTTTAGAAGAGAGTTAAAATATAATTCTTTAGATGAAGAACAAGGAGATATCTTAGTATATAATAGTCCTTTAAATGGAGAAGAAGGAAATAAAAATGAAAAACTTAATAAATATTTTATTCAAAAACTAAAAAGGTATGGGCAAGAACTAGGATATCCAGAGCATTATAATAGTGTTATGAAGCTTTTAGAAGCTAATCCTAAATTAATAGAAAATTATTATACACTTCAAGAGTTAAATAAAAGTATACCTACTAAAAACTTAAAAATTGGAATCTTAAATGGAGAAGAGTATGCTCTAGATAAAATTGGATTTATTTATAATGCAGATGCTATATATGGAAGGGCAATTGATTTTAATTATAATTATGATTCTGGAAATAAATTAGAAGAAATTTCAACATATGGTGTGTGCCAAGGGGCTAAATTATGGTGCAGTGAAGGAGATACAGCTGGATCACTTTTAGTAACTTCCCAAGATTTTGAATATACAGATGGAAATTTAGATGTTACTTTAGGGGATAATAAAGCTTTTACAAATATAAAACCATTTGGTAGATGTTCATGCAATAAAAAGAAATCATGCAGTAAGTATATAAACTTAGGAGAATGGAGTAAAATGAGTACTGGAACAGAAATAAATAATAAAAAATCAATTCTGAGTACTAGTACTATAACTTGTAAAGAAGGTGGAACAATAATTATTCTTGATCCAAACAATAAAACATTTAATAATTAAAAAATATAAAATAAAGAATGAGGTTAATACATGAATAGGGAAAAGATTAAAGAAGAAAACGAAGAAAAAAAGGCTATGCAGTTGAATCTTTCAGGAAGAAAGTATCAGAGCATATTTATAACATCTTTTCTTTCTGACAGAGGAGATAAAAGTGTAAATAATGATTATCTTACATATATTGAATTAGAGGAATATGGATGTTGGATAATAGTAGATGGAAATAATGGAGGTATCTTTGAGCATAAGATAGCACCTTTCATTGGAGAAATGCTTATAGAAACTTTTATAGAAAACCCTACTATAGACAGAAAGAAAATAGAAAGAATGCTGCTTCATGTACATAGAAGATACAGAGAGATGCAGATAAGCAATAGTGATGCAGTTGAAGAATACAGTAGTTGCTCTATTGCAATGGCAGTAACAGATTATTCCAAAGTCACATTTGCCAATGTAGGAAATGCAAGATTTATGATGCTGAGAGATAACTATATAATAAAGAAAAGCAAGGATAGTACTTTAGCCTTTCTCATGTATGAAGCAGAGAAAATACTGTATGATGAGATAAGATTTAGAAAAGATAGAAATATATTTACACATAAGTTTGGCATTGATAAAAATATAGCTGTTAATGTTTCTAAAACTATGACGCTTCTTCCAAATGATAAGATATTGCTAATGACTCAGGGAGCATGGGAAAACCTTGATGAAGATGATATTGAAAAAGATACTGCTAAATCACAGAGAGTAGGACAATGGATAGGAAATCTTGTAAAATCTATGAATAAAAATTGCTACATGAACTTATCTAACCATACATTGTGTGGAATATTTATAAGCAGACCAGCTCCTCTTCTCCCAGAGCCAGAAACATGGATGAGCAGTGTTAGAAAGAGTTTCAATGCAATAGATAAAAAACTGTATAAAATAGGAGCTATAGTATTATTACTATTTTTGATTCTATTTGGAGGAAAGAAATTTTTCCAATATCAAAAATTGGAAAAAATGTATAGTTATGCTGTAGAAAAAGAAAAGTCTGGGGATGCTATGATGGTAGAAAGGAAATATAGGACTGCTTCTGAAGACTATCAAGCAGGTGTTGAAAAATATATAGAATTGAGTAAATACAGAGGAAATAGATATGAAGAAAGAATAAAAGACTTGGAATATTTTTCTAATCAGGCTAAAATTTCTGAAAAGATAGCTCAAAGTATAAGTACAGCAGGAATAATGCTCAAAAATCAAGAGTTTCAAAAAGCTGTAGATGAATTAAAATCTGCTGATGTTCTTGCTTTAGAATTGAGAGAAGATAATAGTTTAAAAGATGAAGTAAAATACAAATTGAAATCTGCTGAAGCTTTAAATAAAGCATATGAAGAAAAATTGAAGGCAGATGAACTGTATCTTCAAAAAGCGAATACCAATAAAAAAAGACAACAGATGAAAAAAGAAGCTATGGAAATATATGAAAGAATAGCTCCTGTATTTTTAGAAAGTGATCAGAAAGTTATCTATGATGAAATAATTGAAAAAATAGAAGCTGGCAAAGCACCTGCTACAAAGAAAGCTCCTGTAAAAACAACAACTGCTGAATCGCTTTTAAAAGAAGGAAATAAAATGTTTGAGCAGTTTAGATACTATAAATCATATGAACTTTATAATTCAGCTTTAAAAAAATCAAAAGACCCTAAAATGACAGAAATGATTAAGGGGAAAATAAATATGAATGGGATACTTTTAAGAGGAGTACAAAGTGAATTAGATGGTGACAGGCTGTCAAAGAATAAGAATAACAAAGAAGTAACAAAAAATAAATATAAGGAAGCTATGAATCATTATAAGAAACTTAAATATAATGATTATATGCCTTCACAAAGATATAATGTAATAGTAGAAAGATTAGAAAAAAAATTAAAAAAATAAATTTGAATACAGTTTAGAGAGATGTAAGCAAATTAATCTAAACTGTATTTTTATATGAAATTCAAAAATGCAGCAATAATTTTAATCTTATGGGAAACTTTTTGATAAAAAATTATGAAAAAGTTTTCTGTAAAGTTAAGAGTAAGAAGGGAGAAAAGATGGGAAAGATAAAACTATTAAGCGTATTAGGAATGATAATTCTAATATTAACAGGATGTCTAAGTGAGTCAGATAGAGCAGAAAGAGTATTGCAGAAACATTTAAAAGAAA
>OGZT01000274.1_pt1 | contig 42272 bp, 40 predicted proteins | sample 1576891 | NCBI WGS metagenome assembly OGZT01 (sample SAMEA3541521, study PRJEB24748) | human gut metagenome | biome: human gut; feature: human-associated habitat; material: faeces | place: China | collected 2012 | reverse complement strand
AGAGGGTGCGTTAGTAAATAGCAGAACTTGAAAGTATAAAATAAAGAACGATTTTCAACTACTGATTCATATAAATTAAGGAATATCATACTAATGAGATTTTCATTTATTACCTGTACATACAACCGGGACAAATATATCGGACAGACCTTACAATCGGTCTGCAATCAGACATATGCTGATAATAATCACGAAATCATCGTAATAGATAATAACAGTAGTGATAATACCCCCAGTATCTGTGAAGAATTCAGAGCTAAATACCCGAATAAAAATTTCAGGTATTTCAAAGAAATGAATCAGGGACTATCGTTTGCCCTGAACAGGGGGATTAAAGAAGCTCAGGGAGAATATCTGATCTTTGTTGATGATGATGAAACAATTATCCCCGAACATCTCGAAAGGCTCGATAATCACCTAAGAACTTATCCCGAAGCTGTATTATGCGGAACTCCCGTTATTCCCGTTTATGAAATACCCGAACCTAAATGGATGTCTCGTTTTACACAAAGACTGATAGGCGGTTATTTTGATCAGGGAAAAGAGGTTAAGATTCTCGAAGCTAAAAATTATCCGGGAACAGGACATACAATTATAAAGAAAGAATTATATGAACGGTATGGGAACTATAATACCGAGTTGGGGCGCAAAGGCACATCATTGATAGGAGCCGAAGATAAAGATATCTTCAATCGACTCAAGAATAACAATATTGTCTGTTATTATCTACCCGATATACCCATATATCATCACATACCGCCAAATAAAATGACCGATGAGTTTTTCCATAAACTCACCTATTCGATAGGAAAAAGCGAGCGTATACGCACAAAGGCTGTCTCAGAAAAAGAATTTCGGAACCGTTTATTATCCGAAGGCATCAAATGGGGAGCATCGGTAGTCTTATTCGCTGGTTATACTTTAGGCTTACAGCCATCAAAAGGATTCAGACTGCTGCAATTCAGATGGAACGTAACGAAAGGATTATTGGGTAAATAAGCCTTATTTTGTAGAAGGCTTTAACGACAAAGCAAACATACTGAACAGTCCGATAATCACAATCCACAGATTTTGTACGGCAAATACTACAAATGCAAATGCTTCTCCCGATTCTTTGGTCACACCATACAAGCCCAATGATAACACCACAGCCGCATGCCAGACTCCTATACCTCCATTAGTAGGAATGGCCATACTCAAACTACTCAGAGCAAAGGCGATCAAAGCAGCTGTAATACCCAGATGACGGGTAAAATCGAATGCGTAGAATGTAATATAGAAATACAGAAAATAAGAGACCCAAATTCCAAGAGTATATAACAGGAAACGACCTTTATGCTTCATCTTGAAAATGGTTTTCATGTCATTCAACAATCCGAGAATAATACTCAGAACCTTTTTCACAATCTTATTCTCTTTGAATACCGTAAATATCAGTCCGATAAAGATGGCAGCAACAATAACTCCTCCTATTATCCAAGGAGAAGAATACAAATTCTGAATAGTAGCCGATAATGCCTGATTATCTCTGATATAAGACAGAAAAACATCCACATTGAAACAACATGCCAGTAAAATAATGCATGCTACAGTACAGGTATCGGATACACGGTCGAGCAACATCGAACCGATCAATTTGGTAAAAGGAATTTTCTCTCCTTTAGCAACCATGGCACATCTCCAGACTTCTCCTCCACGGGGAATAGCGATATTTACCGCATAACTTCCGAGAACAGAATAAATAAGACTCCGTTTTGACGGATTATAACCTAAGGGTTCTATCAGCATCTTCCAGCGTACACCCCGTATTATATTACCCAAAGGTCCGAATATCAAAGAAAGGGCAAGTATCCCCCAATTAGCATCCTTTATAGTTACCCACATCTTATCGAAATCAGTATCCCTATATAAAAACCAAAGGATAAGTACGCCTAGAGCCAAGGGTATAATTATTTTAAGAATCTGAGATATCAGTGATTGTTTTTTTTCCGTCTCTTCCGGCTGAATGGTATTATTATCCATCTACTGTTATTTTAGAATAAGAAAACTCTTTTGTTATACAAAACGCAATACTCTAAGGCTACTCAAAAAATACTGTGTCGAATAGCTTATTTCACTTATCTATAGGATAAATTGATTAACTTTGCACCGCACAAAGATAACGATATTTTAATTAATAGTAAATGGGAGCAGTAACACCGAAAAAATTTCTTGGTCAACATTTCTTGACAGACTTACAAATTGCTAAGCGAATTGCTGATACGTTAGATGATTTCAGCGAGATTCCTGCAATCGAGGTCGGTCCGGGAATGGGTGTGCTCACTCAATTTATTCTGGAAAAAAACATCGACCTCACAGTCGTTGAACTTGACCGCGAATCTGTGCCTTATCTGCAAGAACATTTTCCGGGTCTGAACGGAAAGATTATCGAAGGCGATTTTCTGAAATTAAACCTTACCGATATATGTCCTGATAAGTTCACTGTAATAGGTAACTATCCTTACAATATATCTTCTCAGATATTTTTCAAGGTACTTGATTATAAAGATCATATTCCTTGCTGTTCCGGAATGCTCCAAAAAGAAGTGGCAGAACGTATTGCGTCAAAACCGGGAAAAAAGGCATACGGAATACTCAGTGTCCTTTTACAGGCTTGGTATGATATTGAGTATTTGTTTACAGTAAGTGAAACTGTATTCAATCCGCCTCCGAAAGTGAAATCGGCTGTCATAAAACTGGTAAGAAACAGCAGGACTTCGCTCGATTGTGATGAAAAGCTGTTTAAAACAGTTATAAAAACATCATTCAACCAACGGAGAAAAACGTTGCGTAATTCGATGAAACCTATGCTGGGTAAAGATAATGAAGTATACTCTGACTCAATATTCGATAAAAGGCCCGAACAATTATCGGTGGAAGAGTTTGTGTATCTTACCAACCTTACGCAAAAGCACATGCCTACCGGTTCTGAAAACGCAGGGATAAGAAGAAAGGAATAAAATAACGAAGAAAAACAGAGCGTTATGTCAGAAGTGAGACTATTTTATCACAAAGACAATGTGATTCGTATAAGCCGCAGTATAGAATTCTTGAAAACGAATCCGATCAAGAATTTCTTATGGATCGACTTAAATAATGTGGATGAAGAAATCGAAAACGAGCTCGAAGACTACCTGAAGATATATATACAGGAAGAGGAAGAGATGATTGAGATCGAGATGTCATCTCGTTATATGGAAACGAGCGATTCGCTTGTAGTAAACTTCAATTTCCTTCGTCTTAATTTTGAGCGTGAACCCGTCTCGTTTATTCTGAAAAACAATATACTGATAACTGTTCGTGACGAAGATCTGACCTCTTTTCAGGAGACTGTAAAGAAGATATCTGCAAGTCCGAAGAATTATCCCACCGGATACCATGTATTTGTTGCCCTGCTTGAAACCCGCGTAGAAGTAGATGCCGATATGATAGAGGAAATGACTCAGAAAATAACCACTTTGAGTAACAGCCTTACCATGGACGAAGCGGCTGATGCCGAGCTTCTGATGGAAATAAAAGACTTACAGGAAAAGACTATGCTCCTTCGGGAAAATATAATAGAAAAACAACGTGCTGTATCTAACATGCTGAAAAGTGAGCTTATTCCTTACGAGTTACACAGTAAACTGACTATTGTTGTTAAAGATATTAATTCACTGCTTGAACATATCCGTTTCAGCTTCGACCGTCTGGACTACTTACAGGATACTTTTCTGGGTTTTGTTAATATCGAACAAAATAAGATAATCAAAATGTTTACGGTAATTTCCGTAATCTTTATGCCGCCTACTTTGATCGCCAGTATCTACGGTATGAACTTCGGTGATTCTATGCCTGAACTGTCGTGGAAGTTTGGTTATGAGTTTTCGATAGGACTCATGGTATTTGCCGTTGCCGTTATCCTCTTCTATTTCAAGCGAAAGAAGTGGCTCTAAATCATTTAATAAGTACCATTTAAAGATATAAGACCTATTTAACTTTACGACGGATAATAAATATATTCAGAAGAGACAGTAAGACGAAGATCAGAATACCCAAACCTACGATATATACTGCGGAAACAGTTTCCCCAATCGATAAGACTTTATTTACGGCATCAAGGTACTTTCCTCTGAGAACAAGCACTATCAGCAATGATATAACCAATATCACGCCATTTAGTATCACTGTTAAGAGTTCATAAGGACGCACCACATACGATTTTGTATAGCCTATCAAACGGAGAGTTTTTAATTTGCCCATATTCTTCTCAAGCAGTAAAAATATACTCAGAACAAGAACAAAAAACGACAACAAACATATAACAATACCTACCGATACAACTATACCTACTATTATTTTCAGAAAGAAAGCCATTTTACTGGCAGTTGTATTATCTCCGCTTATCTCATAACCTTTTGTTTTGAAATAATTAGCCAGATTAGGATCTGCCACATTACTGATCTCTACGATCAGGCGGGCAGGCTGTACCTGTGTATTATTGCCATAGTGTTCATTCGCCCAACTCATGAAAGATTCGGGGACTAATATAGTATTGATCCGGTTCGAGAAACCGACAATACGCCCTTTCATCTCTTTGGGTTCTTTATGTTTGGTAAAAATAGTAATATCAAGGTTTATCATGCCTATAAGACCTTCGGTCAGCTTAGGCATTGATTTCGATTCTGCAAAGCCGAAATTATACAGATCAAGGTAATTTTTAGGCAGAATTATAGGAATACTCGTGTCGAGCGGAGAAAACTTCCAATCTTCCGATTTAACATCAATAAAATTATCGGGAACAGCTTCAAAAAACATTTCGGTATTAAAACCTACTCCCATATTCTGATTATTGAAGCCTGCGAAAACACTGTACTGAGAGGGAGTAAATGCTCCTACATCTTTTACAAATGGCTGCTTCTTCAGGTCTTCTATCTCTGCACTGTTAAATCCATTCGATTTAGCAGTTAATCCGGTTATAAGTCCTACTTGTTTAGATACCGTCACATAATCACGCTTAAACAACTTATCCTTCTCGGTAAAAACAGGGCTGATATCTAAATAAAACTGAATGGCCAGCAACACAATAATAAGTCCTATCAGATTGGCTATACCAAAACCGATCAATTGAGCCTTGCTTATATTTTCACGAAGCAGCTTCCAGACTAATTTCATAAGGATAGAGTTTTTGTGTAATCAAGAGGTAAATGCTTACCTATAGATGTTGCGATAATACCTGCATCGCGAAGCCGTGCCTCTTTCGAGAGCAAATCAGCCATTATACGGGCATTTTTATCATCGAGGTGACTAATGGGCTCATCGAGTATAATAAAATCAAATGGCTGGCACAACGAACGTATCAGAGCGACTCTTTGCTGTTGCCCCCATGACATTTTCCCTACCAATGCATTTTTCTTTTCACTGACGCCCAATTGTTCGAACATATAATTTATTTCGGCCTCGGACTTATGATGAGTGAGGTTGTTCTTAAGCAGAACATTCTCCATCGCTGTCAGTTCGGGAAATAAACAGAGTTCCTGAAAAAGAAGGCTCAGATGTCTGCATCTTATTTCATCCCAAAAAGACGCTTTCTGGTTGCGGATACTACTTTCGTCGAACTGGATAGTACCGGAATAGTCGTCTCTGTAGCCATATAAATAGCTACAGAGAGAACTTTTACCTGTTCCCGAATTAGCTTCAATCAGATAATATTGCCCACGCTCAAAACAGATATCCTGTTTCCAGATTTCGGAACAAATTTTATTATCCGATAAAAAAATATCAGGAAGTGTGTTATTTAGATAGATCTTGTCCATTCCGGTTATTGAAACATTGATCCCAATTGAGATATAGCCGCATCTATTTGCTTGCAGATAACCGCCAAACTGTTTTGAGATTTATCAGCAAACTCAAGTTTACCTTTTCCTGTAAAATTTGAATTATCAACAGTATATTCGTATTTACTCAGGAATGAAAGCATATTTTTATAAGCAGCCATATCGGGAGTATCTCCAAGAGCATCTTTAATTAACCCCAAATCTCCATAAAGGACAGCCGATTTAGCCTTAATCAGGTCAGCATATCTGTTAGTCTGATTGCCGTTACTAAGAGAAGCGAATACCGATTCGATATTAGTTACAAAAAATGTATTCTTATTCACACCAAAATACAAAGTAACTGTGTCATCTATCTTAGTTGAGTATTTACCATCACCCAAATCAGCACATTGGAGTCCACCTTCAGTAATTTGTTTTTTGATGAGATCCGTAACGTCAGACGGTTTTTCAATATCCATCATAAAGAAACATTCGGGTGTTGTATTTTGGCTTACTTCAAATTCATCAATTTCCGTATCATTCGTTGAATTCTGTCCTTTTTTGAAAGAAGTCAGAGCAAAAGTCACATCACCATTACATCCCTTGATCAAAGAACCAAGTTGCTCTTTAGTCAAAATATCTTCGGTTGTAGATTCAAGCTTATTCAGCAGCCCCAACTCTTCTATATAACTGTATATACCGGCTCCTTTGATATTTGTTGAAAATAACATAACAGGATCAGCTGCAAGATATTTTAAGTGATCTCCTTTAATAGTTCCTGACATTTTTGAAGCAAACTCTTTGAACTTCTGTTCTACTTCGGGAGTAGTGAAGTAATATTTGCTATTAAATACCAGTTCTCCTTTTTCAAAAGATGCGGTCACACCCGTAGATACCCCTTCAAATTGCGACAACGCCTTTTTCAAAGGATTCAAAGCCATATATCCGCCATATGGAAGATAACTGCTCAACGATTCCAATTCATCAAGCCCCTGCATTGTAATAAATGCAGAAAAATCTTTCTGGTCTTTAGCAAATTCAACATACGATTTATTCGAGTTAATACTTTTATCTGCACTTTGCACCAATAAATCTTTCGACATCTGGACTACATCCAGAGACTCTTTACCCGGATCGTTATATGTTTTACGGATATCCGCAAGTAAGATCAATTTAGAATTATTCCATGCAATACAAACTTCCGACTCGGGAGATATCAGATAAAAATCACCATCTTTTACAATAGTTTCTTCTTTAACAGAAGCCAGATTTGAGATTGCATCTTTTACTTTTTTTGCATCATTAACCCCCAGAACCACACCATATACTTTGTAATTCGTAAAAATATAGGTTTCATTCTTCAGATTTAGACCTAAAGAATTGGCGTCTTTCAGAAAATCATCCAGAAACTTTATTTTAGAGTCATCCTTAAGCATAACCTTGTACATATTTATACCTTGTTTCACAGTAGGATTACTGAAAATATCGTACTGTGATTTTTCGATCAGAGATTTAGTATTTATATGCACAACATAACTTGCATCGGCCGGGATCGCATTACTCAGATCAGAAGACTGATTACACGAAGAAAACACAGTTACCGCAACTAATAACGTGAATAGAATTTTCTTTAAACTCATAATTGTAATATACGATTAGAAAAAAAAGGATGGCTATCTGCATAGGCCACCCTTATTATTTATTATAGTAAGATTATTATATCAATATTACTTACTTGATGCCCAACTCTACTTTTACGAGTTTACCAGCATCTACAGCACTTGTTGAAATATAAGGAGCAGCTCCGACTTCCAGGATATAAGTATATCCGTTTTTGTCTCCTACTGTTTTGATAGCCGCCTGCATTTTTTGTTGTAGAGGAGCTAACAATTGTTGACGAAGATCAGAGAATTCCTTATCGCTGTTTTGAAGATAAGTTTCGTATCTTTCTTGTATTTGTTGCAATTGTTTAGCCTGATCCTGAGCAACAGCATCTGTAGCCTGACCGGCAGCTTTAAATTCTTCAATTTTTTTATCGTACTCAGCCTGAATTGCAGATAGGTTCTTTTTAATTTCCTCTTGCTTAGTACCAAGCTTAGTTTCAACGTCTTTGATTTCCGGCATCTGAGTAAACACTTCCTGAGTGTTGATATACGCAAGCTTTTCTTGAGCAAACGCAGCCATCGGAGCCAAAACGATGAAAAGGATAACGAGTTTCTTTAACATAATCTCTTGTGTTTCTTGTTATAATTTTAGTTTCAATTCTTTACGCACAAATGTATATAATTTATTTTGAATATCCGAGTTTCGCTAAGACTTCATTACTTATGTCAATTCTCGGCGATGCGAAAATAACACTACTAGCTGAAGCCCTATCCAAAACAAGCTGATAACCTTTAGCATCTGATATTTCTTTCACCGCATTATAGATATCATCCTGAATGGGTTTGATCAATGCTTCTCTTCTTTTAAACAACTCTCCGTCAGTACCGAAGTATTTCCGTTTCAGTTCCTGAGCAGCTTTTTCCTTTTCTACAATTTCATTCTCTTTTTTAGTCTTTTGGTCTGCAGATAAAAATACCTGTTCTGACTGATAAGACTTATACATATTCTGAACTTCTGTCTGAGCTGTATTCACTTCCGATTCCCATTTCTTGGAAACGGCTTCGAGCTGTTGGTTTGCAGTTTCATAGCTGCTTATATTTTTCAGAATATATTCCATGTCTATCAATGCAAACTTCTGAGAATAACTACTTGCTGCAAAAGCTATGAACAGACTAAATAATAAAACTAACTTTTTCATAATTCCAATTTCTTTATGTGTGTTATACATAAAAGACGCTTATTCTTTCAAATAGTTTACAATAACACAGTCAAATAGTGTTAAAATTCTTGTCCGATGATAAAGTGGAACTGGCTGCCTCCGTATTGACGGCTGTTATGAACCTTATCAAATCCGTATGCCCAGTCGATACCGATCAATCCGATCATAGGAAGCATGATACGTGCCCCGATTCCAGCAGAACGTTTCAAGTCGAAAGGATTAAAGTCTTTCAGGTCATCCCAAGCATTACCGGCCTCAACAAAAGAAAGGACATATATAGTTGAACTTGGCTCCAGAATCAACGGATATCTCAGCTCAAGAGCTAAACGAGAGTAAGCACTCGAGTAGTAACCGATAGATCCGTTTTCGTATCCACGAAGTCCGATTGTTTCTGTTGCATATCCCGAAGAATATCCCGACATACCATCACCCCCCATATAGAATGTTTCGAATGGAGATTTCTTATGTTTGTTATAATAACCTACAAAACCATATTCGGCACGGGTCATCAGCACCGGTGTTTTTGTTACAGACGGCATCAAAGAAACGAATGTTTTTGATTTGAATTTCCATTTATGATATTCTACCCAACGGTATTTTTCGCCAGATTCTGTTCCATCCGCATTTTTACCTAAAGCCTTATAGTCTTTTCCATCCCACATAGAGTAAGGAGGAGTAGCCTGTACGCTTAACGAGAATTGCGATCCACGGCGTGTATATATAGGTTGGTCCATTGAGTTTCTTGACAGAGTAAGAGATAAGCTGACATTGTTGCTCGATCCGTTAGGAATCAGGAAGTATTCCCAATTCTTCATTCTATACAACTGATAAGATAATCCGGCTTCAACCTGGAAATAGTCATCCGGCCAGTTCAAGCGTTTGCCATATCCTACCGAAAGACCTAATGTCTTAATAGACTTATCAGGGTCAAGTGCATTATTATAGTAAGAGTTATCGTAAGAACTTCCTCCATAATAACTGTTGTAATAATTATTATAGTAATTGTTATTATAATAATTACTGTTTACACCTGTTTGTACAGAATAATAGGCTCCGACTGATAAAAAGTTTGGTCTTTTTCCTCCGAACCATGGATCTGTAAATGAAATAGAATAAGACTGATAATATTTACCATTAGTCTGACCACTCAACTGCAATGTCTGACCTTCTCCCTGAGGAATAATCCCTTTATATGATCCGGGATTCAGTAAATTTTTCAACGAGAAGTTTGTGAATTTCAAACTCAATCGTCCTAATACTCCGGTCTGTCCCCATCCTGCCGAGAACTCAATCTGGTCATTTGCTTTAGACACTAACGGATAACCTATATCTACCGTTCCTGACTCAGGATCTGGCTGAATGTCCGGTTGAAGTTTTTCAGGATCGAAGTGTCCCATCTGTGCTACCTCACGAAGAGAACGCATCAAATCGTCACGGCTAAACAATGCTCCCGGTTTAGTTCTCAACTCACGGCGAACGATATCTTCATATAAACGGTCGTTACCCGATATAGAAACTTTACGGATAGTTGCCTTAGGTCCTTCTACGATACGGATTTCAAGATCGACTGAATCTTTCTCAATATTTACCTCTACAGGATCGGCCTGATAAAATATGTATCCGTTATTGTAATAGAAAGCATTACCAACGGCATCTTCATCAACAGTTAACCTGTCATTTAGTTTTTTCTGATTATAAACATCTCCGGCTCTCATATTCAAAGCCATATTCAACTGGTCTGTAGAGAATTCGGTATTTCCAACCCAATTGATTTTGCGCAAGAAGTATTTCTGTCCTTCTTCGAGCTTGATATCTATATTTACTTTCTTATCGTTATATTTATATACTGTATCCCAAAGAATACGGACATCACGATATCCTAATTCATTGTATTTGCTCAGCATTTTAGCTTTATCTTCTTCGTAACTTTCAGGAACAAAGTTTGTAGAACGGAGGAAGTTTCTGATTTTTGCCGACATCGTGTGTTTATGGCGGGTTTTCTTCATTGCTTTCTCCAAAGTTTTAGCCGAAACTTCGGTATTGCCTTCAAATACAATATTATTGACTTTTATTTTTTCTTTCTTATTTACGTCAATCCCCAGTATTATTTGGTTTTCTTTCGATAGGTCCTCTGTTTGTGTAATATTTACAATCGCATTATTGAATCCCTTTCCATCAAAGTATTTTTTAATAATACTTTTGGCACGGTCAATCATATTCGGAGTAATCTGATTGCCTTTTACCACACCTATTTTGCTTTCGAGATCTTCTCTCTCACCCTTCTTCACTCCGGTAAAGGCTATGTCAGAAATACGAGGGCGGTCTGTCAACTCAAGATTAAGCCATATTTTATCACCATCGATTTTGGTTGCCGTAATCTTAATATCCGAAAACAACCCTTGTTTCCAGAAACGTTTTACAGCATTGGTGATTTCCGATCCCGGAATATCAACTTTATCTCCTACCGACAAACCCGAAAAGCCAATCAGTACATGATCTTCATACATCGAGTTTTTCAAACCCGAGATTGTGATATTCGCAATCTCATACTTTTTCGGAGTAAGAGTATACGTTATTACCGGCAGCGAAGCATCCGGCGATTGTGTGGTATTTGCTATTGCTTTATTAACTGCTTCTAACGAAGTCGAATCTGCGACTTGGGCTCTGATGCCGAAGTTGAAGACAAATAATGTGGATAATAAAGCAAATAAACCTCTTCTGAACATATTTCTATTTTTGTTTAAGGTCTCAGACCTATTTATAAACTTACCCATTATAGCAACAACTACCCGTCATTGCTTTTAAAGAAGGCCAAAGACCCTTTTAATTATTTATATTCTTATAACAATTAGCCATTAACTTGTTCACTTGTTTTCCCGAAGCGTCTTTCCCGGCATTGAAAATCAAGTATAGCTTCACAAAAAGCATCCTCCCTGAAATCGGGCCATAATACATCACAAAAGTATAATTCGGCATATGCAATCTGCCACAACAAGAAATTGCTTATGCGGAATTCGCCGCCTGTACGGATTAGTAGGTCAGGATCGGGTATGCCCTTTGTTGTAAGGTAATCGGATATTGTTGACTCTTCAACATCTTTCAGTAAACCTTTATTTATATCCTGACTGATTTGCTGCACTGCATTCGTAATTTCCCATCGGGACGAATAGCTTATGGCCAATACCAAATTCAATCCTGTAGAGACATCAGTGTCGGCAATACATTTATCCAGAGCTTTACGTGTATGCTCGGGCAAACGTCCGATATCTCCAATTGCCTTCAGGCTAATGTTATTTTTTAGAAGTGTGGGTGTTTCATTTACTACCGAATCGACCAAAAGTTCCATTAAGGCAGAAACTTCTTCTTCGGGACGATTCCAGTTTTCTGTAGAAAAAGTATATAATGTTATATATTTAATGTTCAGTTTGGCTGCGATTTCTGTAATCGAACGCACAGACTCCGCACCTTCCTTGTGTCCGAAAGTACGGTCTAATCCCCTTTGCTTTGCCCAACGTCCATTACCATCCATTATAATAGCAACGTGCTGTGGTATTTTGCCTTTATCAATATCCTCCAAAAGAGCCATTTTCTACAATTTTATTCTTAAGGTCGCAGACCTGTTCTATTGTTTTTGTATATATAACAGCAACAATTTGTTTGATTAATCTCGCTGTATTAAATCCTTTCTTTTTTAAGGTCGCAGACCTATTGTTGTCCATTCAAGTATAACAGCAATAAGCCGTTATTGCTTTGCTATAAACATTAAATCGTACTATTACCTAATATAAACTATTGACGCACGATTTGGTACGAACTCCAAAGTCCCATGTCAGCGAAAACATTGTCAGTACATACCAGTCTTTATTCTTCAAAAAGCTACTCTCTATTTTATAAGGATCATCCAACGAAAGATTCTTATCCTTAGAGGTAACATCAAAAGAGTCTCCAAATAGTTTCCGGAACGAAAACTCAAATCCCAGATTCAGCCTGTCTTTCCATTTATATTTAAGCCCGATGCCCAAAGGCAGGTTAACTCCGAAGAAAGACTTATCGCCGCTTCCGTACGTCATACCCAAGCCTGTGAACAGATAAGGCGAAAAACGCCTTGTTCCAAGATACTGAAACTTGTCGCTGTAATGGAAGAAATTATACTCGACCTGTCCTCCCAACTCATAGAAGGTTCTGCTAAACGAAGCATTCTCTCCTTTTGGAAACACATTTCCCGATTTACGAGTATCTCCTGAAACGCCTCCGATCAGTAAATTTCCTTTATATGCCCATCTGAAATTCCGGTTATACCTGAATACAACTCCGGTTGCTAGATGAGAGTTCTGAAAAAGCTTCGATTTATTGGCATCACCCATATAGAAAGACGTACCTAAAGCTCCACCTATTTCATATTCGTATTCCTGAGCCGACACTTTTTGTCCCAGCAAGGTTATAAATAGGAGTAAGAGTACATGTAATGCTTTCTTTTCAGAGTAATACTTCATTTAATAAGCCGAATTTACCTATTGATTATTTTCTCAAGGTATAAGACTATTCAATCGTCCTCTCCAGACATCATTCAGATATGTTCCGTTTTCGGATACTCCTCCGAATATCCATATATAGTTCTGATCGTCTATTATAACGGTCTGATCTTTTCTTCTTGAAATCTCTTTACTCAACATTTGTTTCGATGCTGCCACATTCCATTTTTGTCCCCAAGTCGAAGAAATAAAGAATTGATTCAATTTTAGAGTATACATCTGCTTGTTGTAAGGGAACAAGGATACTCCTTTTCCGGCAAACATTACCGAATCTTGCTGTGATGGAGATAATTCCAATCCTTCGCTGAGATTCTTAATTACCCAGGTTCCGGATAGGTCTTTGGCTCCTGTTTTATCAATTCCGCAGGTAACAATCAGCACTCTGTCATTCTTCGATGACGAATAATTGGTATATGCATTACCTTCATTTAATGGGAAATTAGCAGGAAGTTCATTATCCGATGGAGATATCGACAAATAAGATACCGGTGCAACCGAAATCAAGTCTTTAGTCTTACCGAAATAATATTTACCGGCATCCTTATATGTTACCAATAATTGATCGTCCGTACGATTTACTTCGGGCAATACTCCTATTATAGATTCCACAACTTCGCTCGGAGTCTGCTTAGCCCACGATACTCCGTCCGCTGATTTATAAGACTTACCATCTTTATCTACCGCATAAAATACATCATTATATACGGTTATACTTTTAATCTTGATTGTCGCAGGCAAACCGTTCAAAGTTTTCTGAGTCCAGCTGATAGCCGACGACGGAGATGTATATAATTTAGCCGCACCACTAACCACTGTATAGGTAAAGAATGTAGGTGTGCCTGATTTTAGTAATATTGTTTTTGATTCTCCGATAGCTGCAGGATAAGAAGTCATCTTATTCCAAAGGATCGTATCGGGATCGATTTTATGGATACGTATATCCAGTTTATAATCTTTAGGAACTCCAGCCTGTGAAATAACACGAATAGATAAAGGTGCTTTTTTGACGAAAACCGAATCAGTCAGATTCCAATCGTATCCACCCACTGAATCAGGAGTAAAAAGTGTTACTTTAGAAACACCATATGTAGAATTGAATGTAGGAGTTAAGAGTACTTTTTCCAACTCGGTTCCATAAGGAAGAGAATCGGGATTGTATATAATCTCTCCGACCTGATCTATGGCGAATTTCGTTTTATTTACAATTGCAAATATCTCATTCTGTTTGACTTGCTCCAACGAGTCTGATCTTTTGGGTGTAGGAGCTGACATGGCAAATGAATATATCTGAGCATCTTTAGAAGATGAACCATATGTTGTAGTAGTGTTGTCGTCGTTACACGACATAAGCAAGAAAGTGAAAAACAGGCTTGAAAATAGATAAGTTATATACTTTATATTCATTTTGTTTATACAGTTTTTATACAGTATCAATGTGCAAAAATAGAAAGATTTTCCACTTAAACTCGCAGAAAACCAATATTTATAATATTTTATATTTCTCCGTATTCTTTAAATGTAATGCCTGAGAAGTTCCTATTTGTAAGTCTTCCAATACAATTCCGTCTATTTCCGGAGCCTTCACTCCATCTTCGAACAGCTTATCAGCTACTTCGATAAAAGCTTCATCCCAAGCCTTTTCTTTGATAAAACTCTGTAACAGAATGGATCCGCCCTCAACCAGAACCGAATTGATTTTCCTCTTATGTAATTCTTTCAGCAAAGATGGAATCATCTTCTGATCAAAAGGAATCTCAATATATTCTGTCTTATTTTTATTGTTCCCCTCCTCTGCTTTTTCTGTAAAAACGATTGTTTCTACAACATCATTTAACACCTGATATTCGGATGGAATCCGATTTGTCCGGTCTAAAATAATCCTGATGGGATTTCTTCCATTCCAATATCTGGTAGTAAGAGACGGATTGTCATTTACAACTGTATTCGTAGCTATCATTATAGAAGCGACCTCTGACCGGATCTTATGAACCAGAATCCGAGTCTTTGTATTAGATATAGGAGTAGGAACAGCCGCACACCCGGCCTCTCTGGCTTTATCAATATATCCGTCTTTCGTTTGTGCCCATTTCAGAAACACATAAGGACGGTTTTCTTTCTGTGCCATAAAAAAGGTCTTATTCAGTTCCAAAGCCTCTGCCTCGAGAACTCCGATCTGTACTTCAACCCCTGCATCTTTGAGCATATTCACACCTCTGCCCGATACTTTAAAATACGGGTCGAGTGAGGCTATAACCACTTTCGGGATCTTACTATCGATAATCAACTGCGAACAAGGCGGTGTTTTTCCATAATGCGAACAAGGCTCCAAGGAAACATATATAACCGACTGCGGAAGTAAACTTTTATCCTTCACGCTGTTTATGGCATTTACTTCGGCATGTGCCTTTCCATATTCCCTGTGATATCCTTCTCCTATTATTTTATTATTATGAACGACAACAGCCCCCACCATCGGATTCGGAGCAACACTTCCTCGTCCGTTGGCTGCCAGCTGCAGACATCGTCTCATATATTTTTCATCATCCGACATAGTTGGGCTTTCGTCTTTATTTGTTTATTTTTGTCTTTATGCAAAATATAATTCAAAAAATACAAGATTCTCTTTCAGGAATATATCCCGAAAATGAGATTGTAAACTTAGGTCGACTAATCATCGAACAGGTAACCGGATATTCTATTCCGATTCTTTTATCTGACAAAAGTAAAAAAATAACACCAGCACAAGAACAAATAATAGATAAGATTATACAACGTCTTCAAACATATGAACCTATACAATATATATTAGAAGAAACGGAATTTTTCGGGCTGCCCTTCTTTATAGATAAAAACGTGCTCATTCCACGACCCGAAACAGAAGAGTTGATAGAGCTTATACTATCAGAAAACACAGACAAAAAGGTATCAGTACTTGATATAGGAACCGGCAGCGGATGCATAGCCATTGCTCTGAAAAAACATAGGCAGGAATCATCTGTCTATGCATGGGATTTTTCCGAACCCGCTTTGCAAGTTGCTAAAAGAAATGCAGAGATCAATCATACTAAAATCGAATTCGATAAAGTCGATGTGTTACAAGACATCATCCCCGAGCTTAGTCTGGATATAATAGTAAGTAATCCTCCTTACATATTGGATTCCGAAAAAGAGGTTATGCACAAAAATGTTCTGGAATACGAGCCCCACTCTGCACTATTCGTCCCGGACGACAATGGACTGATATTCTACGAACGAATTGCCGATATCGCCCTCAAACGGCTAAAGCCAAATGGAAGATTATACTTCGAAATAAATCAGCAAAAAGGACAGGATACTAAAGATATGCTTGCCGATAAAGGATTTACTAATATAAGAATCGTAAGAGATCTTTCGGGCAATGACCGTATCGTTGTTTCACAAATAGCACAAGCTCTATGAAATATTCAGAAAGTCAAGCTCTGATAAAAGTCGCCGCATATTGTTCTAAAGCCGAAAGAGCCGAATCGGACGTCCTCCGCAAACTATCCCTTTGGGAACTGCAACCGGATGAAACCCAGCGTATCATAAGCCGGCTTAAAAAAGAAAACTACTTGAATGAAGATCGTTTTTGCCGGTCTTTTATCAAAGACAAACTGCTTTTTAATAAATGGGGACGAATCAAAATCGTCTTCGAGTTGAAAAAGAAGCAGATATCAGAACAAACCATCTCTCGCAGCTTCGATGAATTTGAATCAGACGCTTTTGATGATTCCCTGCTGAAAGTATTAACCTCTAAAGCCAAAACCACAAAAGGGAAAGATGAATACGACAAAAGGAACAAGCTTATCCGCTTTGCTCTTGGCCGTGGATACTCTTATGACCAAATACAGAAGTGCCTTCCTAAAATACTAAAGACCAATACTGATGATGAATACTATCTGGAATAACTTCATCGAGTTGTTCTTCCCCCGCTTATGTGTTTCTTGCAAACGGCTTCTTATAGAACAAGAAAAGCACCTTTGCCTGAATTGCCTTCTTGACATACCAAAGACTAATCATCTGAATGAAAATAACAATCAGCTGGAGGTATTCTTTGCGGGAAGATTCCCATTTGTCCACATGGCGTCATTCGCCTACTATGTCAAAGAAGGAATATTGCAAAAGATTGTTCATCAAATCAAGTACAAAGAAAACCACCAGCTGGCGATAATGATGGGCGAACTTTGCGGGAAAGAGATAATAAAAAACGGAGATAAATTCTCAGATGTAGATTACATCGTCCCTGTCCCCTTACATCCGAAAAGACTAAAACAACGGGGATACAATCAGGCTCTGGCTCTTTCGAAAGGCATATCCGACAAAACAGGGATTAAAATAGATGTCGAAAATCTGATCCGTATAATAAACAATCCATCTCAAACCAAAAACTCACGTTTCGAACGATGGCAAAACACAGAAGGGATATTCGATCTAAAAAACAAAACCATCTATAAGAACAAACATATTCTTCTTATAGATGATGTTGTGACTACCGGCTCTACGCTCGAAATATGTGCCAAACTATTGCTTAGCTGCGAAAATTGCAGGGTCAGTATTTATACATTGGGGTTAGCTGTCTAACTCGAGTAATTCTTCTTCGACTTGTCTTTGTTTGCTGTATTCCTTACGCTTAATCCTTCTGTATATAAACAAATTAACGAGTACACCGAACGAAAGATCCAGAATCAGTAATACATTACAATCAAGATACCACAACAGAATCCAGTTTGCAACAACAAGCAGAGCTCCTGTCAGCACAATCAGACATACAGCCTTTTTCTTGGAAAATCCTAAATCGATAAGCTTATGGTGAATATGGTTTCTGTCGGGAGAGAAAGGGCCTTTGCCCTTTGCGATACGCACAACCATCACTTTAAAGGCATCAAATAGAGGGATAAATAATGCGGATAGAACCAAAAGAATCAATCCACCAGGAACGATCTCCACTGCAGGTGGATATTTAGCAATACGAAGAATCATAAAAGCCAATAGGAAACCGAGTGTTAACGATCCGGTATCTCCCATAAAAATCTTTCTTGTCGGATGAGCAAAATTGTAATAGAAAAATGGAGCAAGCAAACCCAGTGTAATGAAAGCAATACCTGCGTATGTCCACATGCCGTATATCGAAAATATAATGCCATATATAAGCAAAGCTACAGCACTGATACCCGAAGCTAAACCATCCGCTCCATCAATAAGGTTTATAGCATTGGTCGTAAACATGATCAAGCCGATACTAAGAACTACACCTATAAAATCGGGTATTTGGTGGAAGCCGAGAAGGCCATATAGATTATTTATATACACACCGCTTCCTACGATACACAACGATGCGATGAATTGTATCACAAATTTCTTCTTGAAACTTACTCCGACTAAATCATCTTTCGCTCCCAATAAATAAATAACCAATAATCCGCAAACCAGCAATATAGTTTCAGGAATACGATAGAAGAAAAGTTCCTCATCCCAGAATTGAAATATAAACCGGATAAAAAGGCAGAAAAGACTAACCAATAAGATTACAGGAGTAAAAGAAATTCCTCCTAAACGGGGGATCGGCTCACTGTGCTTCTTCCTTTTATCAGGTAAATCAAACAAACGCTTCTTCTTTGCGATATAGATAATACGCGGCAACACCATCATTTCTATAATAACAGATGCTATGCAAGCCCCAACAATGATAAGAATGTTGTATAATTTTATATTTTCCATGAACAGTATAAGTGTCTTTGCAAAACAAAAACGCAGGAATCTTCTATATATTGTAAATCTCCCTAAAAATTAATCAATAAATCGGCGTGTAATATCTCCGAATGCATCAATACGACGATCACGAAAGAATGGCCAGATGCGCCGAACATCTTCCGAACGTTTCATATCAACATCTATTATTTGTGTTTCTTCTTTATCATTTGATGCCTGCCAAAGGATTTCCCCCTGTGGACCTGCGACAAAACTACTGCCCCAAAAACTAATGCCGTTAGTTTGTTCCGATGGATCGGGTTCATACCCTACCCTGTTTACCGATATCACATTCAAGCCATTGGCTACTGCATGTCCCCGCTGGGATATGATCCACGCATTTCTCTGACGGTCTTTCTCATCTTGAGTATCTGTTGATTCCCATCCGATAGCTGTTGGATAAATCAATACCTCAGCTCCGGCTAAAGCCATCAAACGGGCTGCCTCGGGATACCACTGATCCCAGCAAACCAATATGCCTAATTTACCTAAAGATGTTTCAATCGGCTGAAATCCCAAATCTCCGGGTGTAAAGTAAAATTTCTCATAATACGCAGGATCATCCGGTATATGCATTTTACGGTACTTACCTGCAATGCTTCCGTCTTTTTCAATCACAACAGCTGTATTATGATATAAGCCGGGAGCTCTCTTTTCGAATAAAGAGAGAACCAATACAATGCCTAGTTCTGTCACTAACGCCCCGAATTCGTCGGTTGATTTACCAGGAATGCTTTCTGCCAGATCAAATACAGAAGTCTCTTCTGTTTGGCAGAAATACAATGAGTTATGCAATTCTTGTAATACAACGAGTTCTGCTCCTTGTTTTGCTAGTTTTGTTATGTTTTCTTTCAACTTGCCTACATTCGAAGCGATATCTGCCGAATTAGCTTGTTGCACGATTCCTACTTTCATAAATCTTATTTTAAGGTCAGAGACCTAATTATTTAACAACGTGAATCAGTTTTTAATAATCAGCCTTATAATATCAAAAGGTAACAAAGGTTACACAAAAGTATACTTTTTTTAGTTGTATCCTTTTCCTTTTTGATAAGACAAATCTTAATTATTTCTATTTATAGTTATTTACAGAACCAATCTATGCTCCCGGATTTCCTTATTATAGATAAAATTCTTAATTCTCAATCAGAGAATTTCTCACTAGATCTAAAATGCACGTATGATAGAAAAATGTTTTCTTTATATTATCTGTGTCATAATCGATATTCTCAAGAACTATTACTCCTGTTTCGTATTCAGGAAAATAAAAATCCATAGAAACAAAACCGGGAATATATCCCGTCTGTCCCAATTGAATAAGATTCTCCGACGTATCAACTGTAATGCCACACCCATAATGTAATTGCCCAAAGATGGGATGATTTCTGACAGCATTCGACTGTTTCGTTACCATCAGGTCTAGAGTTTCTTTCCTCAAAAGTTTATCACCAAAGAGAGCTTCATTCCAAATAAAAAGATCTTGTACGGTTGATATAAAACCTCCTGCGGCAACAATCACATCTTTCGTATTTTCCTTTTCCTCCACTATAGAACCATTGTCTTCTCTGTAGGATTTCACCAAATTTAGAGAACTTTTTGAATCCGGATGGAAAGTATTGTTCATTCCTACACTACGGAATAATGAGTCCGACTGATCAAGAAAATTTTTATGATTCAAGTGCTCCAATATATCTGCCAATAACTTATATCCGATTTGAGAATACAAAAATTTTTCGCCGTTAGGAAATACACTTGGTTTATTCATATCAACTATGCCATGAGTATGACAAAGTAAATCGTGAATAGTTACCGAGTCAGCCCAACCTTGCGTCAATTCGGGCAAATAATTTTTTATTGCCTTATCTAGCTTAACACGCCCTTTCTCAAACTCTTTCAAAATCATCACGGCTGTAATCTGTTTCGAAACAGAACCTATGACGAATCGGTCATTGTCAGATAATGCTATTTTTTTCTCAATATCCGAATATCCTTTTTGTGAAGAATAAACCACTTTTCCCTTCCGGTGGATAAGAATAACTCCATTAAAAGGTCTTATTGACTTTTTATTGATTAAAGAGTCAATAGAAACATAAGGACAATTCTGCCCAACAAGGAGAGATATAGATAACAGCCAAAATAACAAGACTGTAAACCACTTCATCATCAAATATTATTTATAAATAGCCTTCGGGATACTGCATGGTTATACAATGCAATGAACCATGCTGTTTGATAATTGCTGAACAATCTATGCCGATTACCTCTCTCTTAGGGAAAGCCTTCTGAAGCTGCTCTGCTGCAACCTGATCCTTCGGTGTATTGTAAAACGGAACAATCACCACTTCATTCATTATCAAAAAGTTTGCATAAGTAGCCGGCAAACGTTCTCCGTCTACCATCACTCTGGTAGCCATCGGCAGCTCTATCAGGTTATAAGGATTACCTTCAAAGTCTTTAAAAGAACGAAGCTGTTCTTCCATCTTAGATAAAGCCTCGTAATGTTCATCTTCTTGATCATCACACTTCACATAAGCGATGGTATGTTCGTCACAAAAACGCGCAAGAGTATCAATGTGGCTATCGGTATCATCTCCGGACAAATATCCATGATCGAGCCACAATACTCTTTTCAGACCGAAAGTTTCGATAAGATATTGCTCTATCTCTTTTTGAGTATAAGACGAATTTCTATTGGGAGAAAGTAAACACTCCGAAGTAGTTAATAAAGTGCCCTGTCCGTCAGATTCCAGAGCTCCACCTTCCAAAACAATGTCTTTTTTATTGACATATTTAACACTTTTGGCAAAAACTTCTTTAGCAAATAAACCTCTGTTAATCTGATTATCAAAGTTAGATGCAAACTTCAGTCCCCACCCGTTGAATGTAAAATCGAGCAGAAGTTTTTGTTTTCCATTGAATACAGAAATCCCGGCATGATCACGAGCCCAGGTATCATTCGAAGGCAGTTCTACCAATTTCAGATTCTTGAGTGCAGCTTTATCAGGCTCCAACTGAAATTTCACAGCCGAAGCATCCCTGCATACGATAATAAGTTTCTGATATTTAAGGATAGTACGTGCTATTTTCACATAACACGAAACTATTTCTTCTAACATGTAGTTCCAGTCCGTCCCGAAATGAGGCCATGTCAATTGGATAGCACTCTGTTTGTACCACTCGGGTGGAAAAAAATATGATGTTTCTTTTACCTTTTTTGCCATTGTAACAATACGTTAAGATCTTTGATCTTTTATTTATATTGCGTAAAGTTACACTTTTTGCTCCAATTGGCATATAGGGTCACAGTCCTTTTTATAGAGTTGGTAAGTATAACTGCAACTGAAAGTTATAACTCTGATTAGCGTTGCTGTTATACTTACCCTCAATTATATGTTAAGCACTTACGATCTCCATGGTATCCGATGCGATCATAAACTCTTCGTCTGTAGGAATAACCACCACTTTCACTTTCGAATCCGGCGCACTGATTACAGCCTCATCTCCATGTATCTGGTTATTCATATCATAGTCGAGTTTAATTCCCATAAATTCTAGATCTTTGCAAATCACTTCTCTCGATATAGAGTGATTCTCACCAATACCTCCTGTGAAAATAAGCACATCCAATCCGCCAAGAGCAGCAGCGTAAGCTCCTACATATTTGCGGATACGATATGTAAATATATCGAATGCCAGTTCGGCTCTCTTATTACCGTCATTGTCTATAGCGGCACGAATATCACGCATATCCGAAGAAATACCCGATATACCTTGCATTCCACTGAATTTGTTCACAATAGTAGACATGGTTTGAGGTCCGATATTCTCTTTCTCCATAATAAACGAAAGTACTCCGGCATCCACATCACCCGAACGTGTTCCCATCAAAAGTCCTTCGACAGGAGTCATACCCATACTTGTATCGACTGATTTTCCACCCACTACAGCAGCCAGTGAACCTCCGTTACCAATATGAGCCGATACTATTTTCTGATCTTCGTAAGGTACTCCTAAAAATTCGCATGCACGACGGGTCACATACCTGTGACTGGTTCCGTGGAAACCATAACGTCTGATCGCATATTTTTCGTACAGAGAATAAGGCAATCCGTACATATACGCCTTAGCAGGCATAGTCTGGTGGAAAGCCGTATCGAATACCGCTACCTGAGGGATATCTCCCATCAAATCTTTTACGGCATTAATACCGGCAAGGTTCGGCGGATTGTGCAGAGGTGCAATGTCTATACATTCGACTACTTTTGTCATTACTTCGTCGGTGATAAGCACACTCTTGTTGAATTTTTCTCCTCCATGTACTACACGGTGACCCACGGCATCAATCTCACTCAAAGATTTTATACAACCATATTTTTCACTGGTCAATACTCCAAGTATATATTCGATTCCCGATTTGTGCTCAAGAATTTCTCCTTCAAGAACCACTTTGTCCGCACCATGAGTGAATTTAAGAAAAGAACCTTTCAAACCTATCTTTTCAATTCCTCCCTGAGCTATGACATGTTTGCTTTCCATATCGAAAAGCTTATATTTTATGGATGAACTTCCGCAGTTCAATACTAATACTTTCATAAATCTTCTTGTTAAGTAACGGTAAAATAGGTCTGAGACCTTAGATTAAATTGTTAGGTCCCAACTGCTTTCCGGCTTCATCATAGATATAGAAACCACGTCTCTCTTTCGCTCCGTATTGTTTTGAGTGATAAAGTCTCCACAATATCGGTGAGGCTTTATATTTCTTATCGCCATATTCGTGGAACATATCTTCCATCAGCATAACAATCTTTTCTATGCCAATAAGATCCGCTAGTTCAAATATACCGTAACGCTGTCCGTATATGATTGTAAATTCTTTATCAATATCTTCGAGGGAGGCCAGGCTTTCCATTAATATGTGGCAGGCTTCATTCAACATCACCACCAATAGACGCATACTCACAAGACCGCTGCTCTCGCGCACTTCGACAGGAATATGTTTAATAAGCTTTGCAAAGCGGATGACCTTTTCCGACACTTCAGATGTAGTGAAGATACCCTTCACTATTTCGAGCAGACGGGCATCACTGTGAGGTATAGGGAAATGGATGCTTACACATCTGTCTTTATGTATCAGGTCTGCCGAAAGCTCACTGATAATCACGGTTGTTGCATTTGTCGCAATAACTGCATCGGGAGCAAGGACTTCTTCCAATTTACGGAAAACCTCTTTTCGAAGAGCAATACTGCGTTCTCCATTCGCTTCGTAGCGGATACACTCTATTACGAAATCACAATCTTTCAGATCGGCATAATCCAAGGAGCCGCTTATACGCCCCATTGTCGCCCGCTTTTCACTCTGGGTTAACCCCCAGTTTTCTATCTTTGTATCAAGGCTATGCTCTATCTCTCTAAGAGCATCCTGAATTTTGTCTTCCGATATTTCGATAAAGACAACTTCGAGCCCCGATTGTGCCGTCAGGTTTACAATACTACGCCCGTCGCGACCACAACCGACTACGCCTATCTTAGAGAATAATGCTTTTTCTCCATCTTTTTTGCTTAGTCCATAACCTTCTATCGGTTCTTTTATTTCAGCCATATGTAATTATTATATATTCCGTTATTAAGTTTTATGATAGAGAAAGGTCTACTTCCCTATTTCTTCTTTGCAGCGATAGCCTGATTAGCTGCAATAGCTACCAATTTATAAATATCATCTACCGAGCAACCGCGAGACAAGTCGTTAACGGGAGCTGCCATACCCTGCAAAATAGGACCTACCGCTTCGGCTCCACCTAAACGCTGAACCAATTTATATGCGATATTACCAACCTCAAGTGAAGGGAATACCAATACATTAGCATTTCCGGCAACCTTACTGCCCGGAGCCTTGCTTGCTCCTACTGATGGCACTAATGCTGCATCGGCTTGTAATTCGCCATCAATCTGAAGCGATGGATCTATTTGTTTTGCCAATGCCGTAGCCTCAACGACCTTGTCTACCATCGGGTCTTTGGCACTACCTTTAGTTGAGAAACTCAACATTGCCACTTTTGGTTCTTCTCCAACCAAAGCTCTGGCTGTATGCGCCGACGCAACTGCAATTTCAGCCAATTGAGATGCTGTAGGATTAGGAGTTACAGCACAGTCTGCAAAAACAAGAATACCATTAGGTACATACTGATTGTTTTCTACAAACATCAGAAATGCCCCTGATACTACGCTGATACCCGGTGCTGTTTTAATGATCTGTAATGCAGGACGCAAAACATTTCCGGTAGTATTTTGTGCACCGGCAATTTCACCATCGGCATCACCGTTTTTAATCATCAAACATCCTAAATACAATGGATCTTGAGCTAATGCAGCAGCTTGTTCCGGTGTCATCCCTTTTGCTTTACGCAATTCAAAAAGCAAGTTTGCGTACTCTTGTTTCTTTGCGTTGTTTTTAGGATCAACAATCGTCGCTTTATCAATATTGTTCAGACCGAACTGCGATGCAAGTTTTTTTATTTCATCTGGATTACCGATAAGAATTATGTCAGCCACACCATCAGCCACCAGTTTATCTGCTGCTTTAAGTGTTCTTTCTTCAGTACCTTCAGGTAATACAATACGTTGCTTATCAGCTTTCGCCCTTTCAATAATCTGATTAATCAAGTCCATAATATTTTGTTATTTTATTTTTTATTGTAGAGATAGATATATAATATTTCACGTTTACAATTATCCTTACAAATATAATGAATTGTAAAATGGAGTTTGCAATTTAAAGAAAGAAAAATGCAAACAAATTATATAATAAACGAATTTTTCACAGAAAGGTTTATCCCTTATTATTTTATTTTGATGTTTTGTACAGCCCAATCAGATATAGACTTTATATATGACACCATCTCCCGCCCTAATGAGGTCAACTCGTATTCAACTCTGGGTGGAACTTCGGGATAAACTGTTCTCAACACAAAAGCATCTTCTTCCAACACACGAAGGGTCGAAGACAGCATCTTAAGGGATATACCATCTATGCTGGATGATAATTCAGTGAAACGCATCACCCCATTTTCCGACAATGTATTAATGATCAGTACAGACCATTTATCGCCAAAACGATCCATTACAACCCTAAAGGGGCATCGTTCGGGGCATAATTTTTTTTTCGCAAATTTTCCTGACATAATTCTTTGACAAATAACAATACTAACCTTCAGGTTATATTCTGACAAAATATAACTTATTGTATTTCAATACACATAAATATATCTTTATCTCTCAAATATAACATATTCCATCAAAAAAACGACACGTTATATTTATTCCAATTTCAATAAAAACAATTTCAAGATGAACATTACATTCAAAGACACCGTCGATTTTAAAGCTCAGCAATTGCAGAATTTATTTTTATCTGTAAAATGGTCTTCGGGGCACTATCCCGAAAAACTAGTTATAGCCATGAAACATTCCGGCTCTGTATTCTCGGCATGGGACGGAGATAAGCTAATCGGCTTGATAAGCGCGATGGACGACACCATTATGAACGCTTATATCCATTATCTACTCATAGCCCCCGAATATCAAGGAAAAGGCATAGGCAAACAACTCATAAATAGAATAAAGGAACGGTACAGCGACTTTATGAGAATCATACTAATCGCCTACAACAAAGAGGTGACATTTTACCACAACTGTGGTTTTGAAAGCGGAGAAGATAAAACACCGATGTTTATTACATCTTTGTGGACATAAGAATAAAAAGAGAAGATTTTATTTTTATGTCAAAAAAATCATAATCTTTTGTATAACAGAAAAGAACTCTTATCTTTGTGCCGAATTTTAATCAAAATAAAAAGAAATCATGTATTTAGATTCTGAAAAAAAGAAAGAAATCTTTGCTAAATACGGAAAGTCTAACACTGATACTGGCTCACCTGAAGCTCAGATTGCTTTGTTTTCGTACCGTATTTCGCATTTGACCGATCACTTGAAGTCAAATCATAAAGATTATAACACTGAACGTTCTCTTAAAATGTTAGTAGGTAAACGTCGTCGTTTACTTGACTATCTGATAGAAATAGATATCGAAAGATATCGTGCTATCATCAAAGAACTAGGTATCAGAAAGTAAAATCTTTCCGAACGAAACAAAAGTTACTACTTCGAGAAATCATGTAGTAACTTTTTCTTTTTCTTCTCACAGGGACTATTTTCACGTATTATTGAATATTCGCAGACACTTAGCATCAAATGTTATTCACGAGTCTACCCTTTCTTGTTCTGTTTTTTATTACCTTCTCCATATATTACCTGCCCTATTTAAGAAAACACCAGGTTTCTATATTAGTAATAGCCAGTTTGTTTTTCTATGCATACGATGAACCTTGGTTTACTTTATTATTATTATTTTCGGCCTCGATTAATATACTTACCAGTTATTATGTAGTGTACGGAAATCAAAAAAACAGAAAACTAATAGCTGTTTCAGGTATTGTCTTAAATCTTGCCGGATTAGCCTTTTTTAAATACAGTCCTCTTATTTCGCAAACACTATTTTCGGCAGACAGTTCTGTCGGACATTTTCTGCTCAAGATACCTTTACCCATAGGTATTTCGTTCTTTACATTCGAAGGAATAAGTTTAGTTATAGATGTAGGGCGAGATAAAAAAGAAGATAAAACCACAACTTTAGTTACCCCTTCATTAGCAAAACATGCACAGCGGACTCTGTTCTTTATTTCGTTCTTTCCGCACCTCATCGCAGGACCTATCCTGAAGGCACACGATTTTTATCCGCAGATAGCCGAAAAAAAATTTAGAAATATAGTATGGGAAAGCGCATTCAAAACACTCATTATCGGCTATTTTCTGAAAATGGTAGTTGCCGATAATCTCAAAAATTTCACTTTTTGGATTGCCTATCCTTATTTTGAGGCATACTCTACAATCGACCTGTGCACTATGCTATTCGGATATTCAATACAAATATTCGCCGATTTTGCAGGATACTCTCTGATTGCAATAGGACTTGCAAAATTATTCGGATACGATTTTCAAACAAACTTTTATTTCCCGTACATATCGACCTCCTTCAAAGAGTTCTGGAAAAGATGGCACATATCCCTATCTACATTCCTGATGCAATACTTATATATTCCTCTCGGAGGTAACCGGAAAGGAAAATTTAGGACATACCTCAACCTCCTTTTAACTATGGTATTAGGCGGACTATGGCATGGAGCTGCATGGAGTTATGCCACATGGGGCTTATTCCATGGAGGAATGCTGGCTATCGAACGGCTCGTAAACGACAATGTGAAAATCAAACTACCGAAATCGGTATTGATACTTAAAGGACTCTTTGTTTTCATAATGGTAACCCTTGCCTGGTTATTATTCAAACTTCCCGATTTCAGCCATGTAATTAAGTATTTTCAGGCAATGGGAAATAATATTACAAATCAGGGAAATGTAAAGCTCAATATGTATATTTTCCTATATTCGTTTCCGGTGATAGTTTATCATTTCCTTTACTTATACAAAGAGTCAAAACTAATAACGATTATACGGAGCAAAGAATATGTAGTATATGCAATACTCTTATTCTTTATTGCAACTAACAGCGGCATAAGTGGGTCATTTATATATTTTCAATTTTGACATGATAAAAAAGACACTTCTTACATTTCTTATCATTATCTCAACCTATATTATATTTATCCAATATTTTTCAAATCCGGATAAGTATACTTCGGAGCACCAATGGCAAGATAACCAAATAACGGTACAAAGATTCTTATATAACAACACCGACTCTATAAATCATTTTATTGTTGGCTCATCATTAGCCTTTAGATTAAGAGGAGAATACCTTCCGGGCTTTTATAATCTGTCTTATGGAGGGTTGAGCGCATTTGATGGACTGAACTCATTAGCCAAGAAGAATATTTACCCCCGTTATCTATTCATCGAAATGAATTTTATTGACCGCCCTGTGAATAAAGAATTTAATTCGTCATTAAATAATCCACTGATGGGTGTATTGCGAAAACATTTTTTAGCATTCAGAGACGGAAAACAGCCAATATCATTCATTGCCTTCCCGATAGGACATAGACTGTCATTATATACCCTATACGTATTACAGTCTGGAATACATAAAATTATACCTGAGAATACATCCTCAAATATGAATAATAAGAGCATCAATGCAAACCCGATGGAAACAGAGATAATCCCCAGACAGATGAAACAATTTTCGATTGAGCCTGCAGACATTGACAAAACAATGAAAGACTTGGGTAAATATGTTTCTGTACTGGAAGAGCATGGAACAAAAATTATATTCTTTGAAATGCCGATACAACATCAACTGGAGAACTCACCCCGATGTATTGCCGTAAGGTCTGCTTTTTATCATAATTTTCCCCGGGATAAATATACATACATTGATAGTCCGGACATGAAAGAGTACGAAACTACTGATGGAATACACCTGGATTATCCCTATGCAAAAAAATACACAGAATACTTTTATCGTCAAATAAAGAACTTAGGCTTAGATCGGTAGACTTCCTGATTTAGGATGTGTCTCATCTATGTTTTTATTCACTCTGTAATGAGGAGATAACAATTCTACCCCGGCTTCACCGAATACATCCTGAATATGTTTCTTAAGTTCCGAATAAATATGCGGCATCCGGTTAGCTTCTCGTGTATATACATTCAGCTGATATGATACATAAAACTCATCAAGAGCCTCTTGCTGTATAAATGGTTTCGGATTTTTCAATAGTAGCTCTGTCCTATTCGCAACTTCTTTCAATAGTTCGTGTACCCTAGTCCAGGGAACATTATAGCCGATAGTTACGGACGTATATAATATCAGTCCATACTCACGTGCTGACTGCGAATAATTAATTGTTTTGGAATTCATCACACTCGAATTAGGAATAGTGATTAACTCATTCTTAGAAGTCTTAACCCGAGTAACTAAAGCCGTTTTTTCGATTACATTACCCACACAATCATCCATCTTCACACGGTCTCCGATCTTGAAAGGACGCATATATGTAATAACCAGACCTGCAACAAGGTTACCTATAACCGATGTCGAGCCCAACGAAAGTAATAACCCTGCAAACACTGATACTCCCTGAAATATAGGAGATTGGGACTTTGGCAGATAAGGAAATATCAGAACAAACATGAATATATATAGAATACCACTTACAATATTATATGTAGGTCTAGCCCAATCGGCATAGAATCCTTTAATTGCGATCTTACCTTCAGCTACCCTGTCTGCCAATGACTTGATAAATTTCTGTGTATACCGGAATATGACAATTATCACAAGAATGGTGAATAACTTGGGCATATACTCAATGATACTTTTTGCTATAGCCCTTAATGGAATTACAACATATCCCCAAAGCTCGTCGGCCCACCCCATCGTTGCCGGAAAAACCTTGAACAAAGCCCATAATCCCCAATACAGAGAAAAGAGAATTATAAAAAAGCGTAATATTTTTAGTAAAAAGATCACTATATACACCTGCCTGTTAGCATCTATCAATCCTACAAGGCTTTTCAGATGCCTGCCTCTTTTTAGCCATATGAAAATCTTTAGCCTCCGCGTTCCCTTAATTATAAACCAGATAATTAAACCTTGTATACCAATAACAAGGATAGTATATCCTACCTGTATTGCAACACGCTTAAAACTTGTCTCATCTTTTCGTTTTTGAATAGAACTGATAATCTCATCGAGATAGTTTTGAGCTAATTCCGAACGTGTAGTTTTCAAGAAGCTGGCTTGGAGGGTATCAACACTCATAATGATGTCACCCTTATACATAATATTTATATTACCGTTTATATCAACAAGCCTCATCGAATCCTCTGCAAAGAAAGGATCCTCTTCCATCTTGGATATCCTTTCATTGATAGCTTCTGCTCGTTGTTGTGCTGTAAAAGACCCGATATTGCCGTATACAAAGAAAATAGTGTCACGGAAAGGAACCACCGGAGATTTTCCGGGGGCTATTTTAGCAACCTGAGCGGTATCTGCTTTCGATACTTCAACTTTCTTCTTATTCTTTTTAGAATTTCTCTTTTGTGCGGATGCCGGATCTAAACTAAAAGCTAACAAACCCAAGATACACAAAAAGTAAAAGATGTATGAATTTCCCTTGCACATATACTTTTCACAATTAGTAATCAGCAAATATAATTATATATCGGTAAAAGCAATTTTTCCGGCTGGCATTATTTTTTTATCCACACCCAAAACCACCGAAAATTAATGCCATGTATCAAATCTGATAAAAGAGCAATTCTTCCGGATACATCAATAAGCAATCGTATTTATCTATAATACATATAAATCGGAAGGCTTAATTAAAATCCTGAAACAAAAAATATCTACCTTTGTTATTACCTAAAATACTGATGCGTTTATATAATATAAGCCGGGTGTTTTACGTTTTTGAAATCAATGGCAGGTAAGTAATCCTGTATGAAGCTAAAAAACTTAATATGAATATTTTCAATTATAAAAGACGGCAATCATCTGTTGCCAACATAGGCAATACGCCGCTTGGAGGAAATAATCCGATCAGGATACAATCGATGACAAGTACCAATACCAATGATACGGAAGCCAGTGTCGAACAATCTATCCGGATCATCGAAGCCGGAGCTGACTATGTACGCCTTACTGCACAAGGGGTAAGAGAGGCCGAAAACCTGAAAAACATAAAAGAAGATATTAGAAAAAGAGGTTATTCAACACCTCTTGTCGCCGATATACACTTCAACCCTCGCGCAGCCGAAGCTGCGGCAAAATACGTAGAAAAAGTACGTATCAACCCGGGGAACTTTGTAGACGGAGCGAAAACTTTCGACGGAAAAGAACTTACAGAAGAAGAATATGCTGCCGAGATAAACAAAATCCGCACTAAGCTGACTTCTTTTCTCAATATTTGCAAAGAACACAAAACAGCTGTCCGTATAGGTGTCAACCATGGTTCGCTGTCAGACCGTATTCTGACCCGCTATGGAGATACTCCCGAAGGGATGGTCGAATCATGCATGGAATTCCTTCGAATATGTATCGAGGAAGATTTCAGAGATATAGCCATCTCCATGAAAGCATCAAATACTGTAGTGATGACAAAAGCAGTACGGCTGCTTGTTGAAAAAATGAATGCAGAAGGTCTTGCTTTTCCTTTGCACCTTGGTGTTACCGAAGCCGGAGACGGAGAAGATGGCCGCATCAAATCGGCTGTTGGTATAGGAGCTTTGCTATCGGATGGAATCGGTGATACCATTCGTGTATCACTCAGTGAAGACCCCGAATACGAAGTGCCGGTAGCTAAAAAACTGGCAAATTATATAAAAGAAAGAGAAAATCATCCGGAAATAAAAGCAACCGTAAATTCGGGCTTTTCTCCATTCTCTGCATTACGCAGACAAACTTATGCCGTCGGCAATATCGGAACGGATCACCTCCCGGTTATAATATCCGATAGATCAAACGGCGATTTCGATTTTAACGTACACTTCTTACCCGATTATATCTACGTCGGTAAGAATCTGACAGAAAGAACCCCCAGGGCAATCTCTTTGATTATTGATTTCGAAACATGGACAAATGAGAAGAATACCTATCCGTTATTCACTAAAGACAATCTGAATAAGACTGGTCAAGTTAATTCTGATATTAAATTTGTCCGGCTGAGCTATCCTGAGCTGACAGATGATATCTTATCAATACTTAAAGCCGATAAAAGTATCGTAATCATACTTACAACCAACCATATAAACGGTGTCGGCGAACAACGGGCATTCATACATACTCTCATGAATAATGATTGTGAAATACCCGTTATCCTGCAGCGAAAATACAACGAAAACGAAGCCGAAGACCTTCAGATCAAAGCGGCTGCAGATTTAGGAGCGGTACTTCTCGATGGATTCGGAAACGGTCTGATGCTTCAGAATTCGGGAAATATCGAATATAAAAAAGTTGATGCATACGCATATGGTATTTTACAGGCAGCACGGGTACGCACCAGTAAAACAGAATATATTTCGTGTCCGAGCTGCGGACGCACCCTCTTCGATCTGCAATCGACAGTCGCAAGGGTAAAAGAATCTACTTCTCACCTCAAACACCTGAAAATAGGAGTAATGGGCTGTATAGTAAACGGTCCCGGCGAAATGGCTGATGCCGATTACGGATATGTTGGAGCTGAAAAGGGTAAAATATCTCTGTATAAAAAGCAAACCTGTATCGAAAAGAATATTCCTTCGGATTTGGCTGTCGAAAGATTAGTCCAACTCATCAAAGAGAATGGAGACTGGAAAGATCCGGAATAAACACTGAACAGAATAAAATAACGCACAATGTATTAAGGTCTCAGACCTATTTGTTGACTTTGCAAGTGAGAAACAAGAGTCGGTTATCGCTTAAAATACGTCATGAAATACTTTCTGTAACTTATAGTGAGACCTTAATAAATTATAATACATTGTGTTAGTTAAATATAAAAAGCGTATTTTTAGCCCCTGAAAATTTATTTTATAAGGAATAAAGAGGTTTACAGCCTCAAAGGACGTATTAATGAGATTCGGCGGTTTAGCACTCACTGTATTGATTATTTTATGCTTCACTATGAACCTTCGGGCTCAATGGGATGCCCAGATCAGTCAATACTGGAGAACAAAAACTTTTTTCAACCCTTCTTTTGCCGGTGAAACAGATTCCATACAAGCATCTGCACTCCACCGCATGCAATGGATAGGAATAGAACACGCCCCGCGGACATTTGTAATCAATGCAGATATGCCGGTTCGCTTTCTGGATAGAAAACACGGGGTGGGAGTACTGGTTAATACCGAATCGATAGGGTTATTCAAAAACATGTTTGTCGGAGGACAATATGTCTTTAAAAAAAGCTGGAAGAAGAATACTTTAAATATAGGAGTACAGGCAGGATTTATCAACATCGGTTTTGATGCTACAAAAATCCGCATTCCCGAAGAGTTGAAAGACTACGAGGAAAATGTACCTGCGGCAGAAGCAAACGGAAAATCATTTGACGCCGCCATCGGTATATCCTGGATAACCCCCAAATACTATATCGGAGTATCTTCGACCCACTTAACACAACCCAAATTCGACATCGACGACAATACAGTTCTTGATATCAATAGGATATATTATTTCACAGCAGGCTATAACTTAAGATTCAAACGGTCGAAATACGAATTTCAACCGTCTGTCCTGATAAAAACAGATACAAAAGCCACTCAATACGATATAACAGCCAGAGTTGTATATAATAAGACGTTTAATGGCGGTATATCTTGGAGAAAAGACGACGGTTTTGTATTTTTGCTCGGGATGAACGTATACGGATTTGATCTTGGTTATGCGTATGACCTGTCGACATCCGAAATATCGAAGGCCAGCAGCGGAACTCACGAGTTTGTAATACGCTATTATATGCCCGTCCGGCTGACAAAAAAAGGACAAAACAGCCATAAAAGTATTCGAATACTTTAAAGGCCTCTTGCTATTTTATATAAGTGATGTATAACAGGCTTTGGCTGATTTCTGACCAAAGCAATAAAAAGGTCTCAGACCTTAGAAACAAGACTTTATGATAAAGGGATCCGGATTCTCAGATAATATGAAGAAATCTATTTTTACCGCAGTCTCTGCCTTGCTTATACTTTCGTCCTGCGGAAAACCGGGAGGAGCCGGAAGCGTAGGCGGTGAACTTGTCGGCGCAGGCGGATCGTCATGGGCCGAGCCTGCTCCTTTCGGGATGGTATTAGTATCGAGAGGGCACATAGCTATGGGACCATCCGACAGCGATTCGCTATGGGGGCAGATTGCCAGTGCCAAAGGTATCTCTGTAGATGCTTTCTGGATGGATGATACGGAAATAACAAATTCAGAATATAAGCAGTTTGTATACTGGGTAAGAGATTCCATTATCCGTGAAAGGCTCGCTGACCCTTCATTCGGAAATGATGAAACCTACAAAATAACCGAAGACCGATACGGAGACCCCGTAAAGCCATACCTTAACTGGAAGAAAGCTATTCCATGGAAACGTCCGGACGAATTTGCAGAAGCAGCTCTTCTCAGCGTAACAAAGGTAAATCCGATAACAGGAGAAAGGGGAATCGACCCCGAACAGCTTAATTTCAGATACGAATGGTTTGATCATACCGAAGCCGCAAAACGGCACAACAGGCTGAATCCAACTCAACGGGTACTTAACACCGATATTGTTGTAGACCCTAACGAAATGGTTATGATCTCCAAGGATACTGCGTTTATCGATGAGAACGGTAAGCCTGTGAACCTGACTATCAATAGGCCGTTGAGTTCTTTATTTGATTTCGTAAATACAAAAATCGTAAATATATACCCCGATACAACTGTTTGGGTAAATGACTTCAATAATGCGTACAATGAACCTTATATGAGAATGTATTTCTCTCATCCCGGTTATAACGATTATCCTGTGGTAGGGGTAACCTGGGAACAGGCTACTGCTTTTTGCGAATGGCGAACCATGTTTTATAAAATGGGTATCGGAGCCAGAGGAGGCAGGGATATCGAACCATTTCGTCTGCCAACCGAAGCCGAATGGGAATTTGCAGCCCGCAGCGGACGCTCGGAAAACAAATACCCTTGGGATTCGGAAGAAACCCAGTCAGAAAAAGGATGCTTTCTTGCAAACTTTAAGCCCGGAGAAGGAAATTACACAAAAGATGGAAACCTCATTTCCTCCCGAGTGGGAACATACGCTCCGAATGTTTTCGGGTTGTACGATATGGCAGGTAATGTATCGGAATGGACATCGACACAATACACCGAAGCCGGAAGCAAAGAAATGAGTGATATGAACCCCGAAAACAGATACAATGCTGCAATTGAAGATCCTTATGCCATTAAAAAGAAGGTGGTAAAAGGCGGCTCTTGGAAAGACGTAGGTCGGTTCATACGAGGAGATATGCGGGAAGCCGAATTTCAGAATCAACCCCGTTCGTATATCGGATTCCGTTGTGTAAGAACTCAAATCGGATTTTCGAAATCAAAAAAATAAGGTTACAGACCTTCATTAAGCAATCAACAAACCCTAAATAATAAAAAACAAAATGGGTAAAAAATACAGGCGATATAAGAATTTTGTAGAGAAATATCTTGACAGCAACACAGGTAAACGCTTTTTCAATATAGTGTATAGTGTTGGTGCTGCGATCGTAATTTTAGGTGCACTTTTCAAAATACTCCACCTGCCTTTTGGTAACCAGATGTTAATGATCGGGATGATTACCGAAGCTATCGTATTCTTATTATCGGCATTCGAAAGTCCCGGTAAAGATTACAAATGGGAAGAAGTATATCCCGTACTTGCCGACAACGAAGATTTTGTACCTAAGGCAGACAGAGAGGCGGTAAGACCACATGCGACAAGACCAGTTGTACAAACTCAGTCAAATGTACAAGGTGTACAAACATCTCCATCGGGAATAAATATTCAATCAGGTACTGTTTCACATTCTGTTTCTTCGGGAACAACCGTAACAGGCGGAGCCATGAATTCGGCTGATGTGGTAGGAGCCTCCGAGGGGTATGTAAGCCAACTCACCCAGATGTCTGAAAACATGGAAAAATTTGCTAAGGTAACCGAATCTCTGGGTAATATTTCGGACTCTCTGTTAAAATCATTCCAAACTATTATCGATAATTCGGAAGGCATCGGAAATAACACTCAAGGTTATGTAACGCAGATAGAAGCCCTTAACCGTAATATTGCAGGACTGAATACCATATACGAAATACAACTAAAAGGTGTAAGCGGGCAAATAAATACGATAGAGCATATTAATGCCGGACTCGACCGGATAAAAAAACTATACGACGGATCGATGGCAGACAGTGCCGTATTTAAAAATGAAACAGAGAAGATGGCTCAGCAACTAGCCGAACTTAACAGGGTATATGCCCGTCTGTTACAGGCTATGACCAGCAATATGAATATGGGCGGCGGTTTTAACCCTCAGGCAGGGAATACGCCTCAGCAACCCTAAAAAGAATCCACTTACTGAATATCCGTTTCATAAAAACAAGATAAATGGCATCAAATAATCCAAAGTCTCCAAGGCAGAAAATGATAAACCTCATGTATCTGGTGTTTATCGCTATGCTGGCACTCAACGTTTCGTCCGAAGTGCTGGATGGATTTGACTTGGTAGAAGAGGGTTTGACACAAACAATAAAGAGCACCGAAGGTCAAAATCAACTGATCATCGATAAACTACAACAGATAAATCAACAGAATCCGGTAAAAGCCAGCGAATGGTACAACAAAGCAGATAATTTTTCGAAAGAATCTGATAAGCTGGTAAGTCACATTCAGGATCTTAAATTACGGATTGTAAAACAAGCAGACGGAAAAAACGGAAAACTCGACGAAATCGAACACAAAGAAGATCTGGATGCAGCCCCTATCATCATGCTTGGCATTAACAAAGAGGGAACGAAGCTAAAAACCGAAATAAATCAATATCGGGACATAGCTATAAACCTTGTATCAAGTGAATCTAAGAAAACAATCATCAACGAAAGATTAAATACCAATGTGCCCAAAAAGGGACGCTTGGATAACAAGAAATGGGAAGAAACCCTTTTCGAGCAAATGCCGGCATCGGCAGCCATTACCCTCCTGACAAAGATACAAAGTGATATACGTTCGGCTCAAGGAGAGGTTTTAGCTGATTTGTATGACAATATAGGAGCTAAAGACTTCAGGGTAAATAAGCTGGAAGCTCAGGTTGTACCTAATTCCCAGTTTGTTACAGCCGGAGGATATTATGAAGGACAAGTTGTTTTATCGGCTATCGATACTACTAAAAACCTCACATTCAGCAGCAATGCAATCAATCCAACAACCGGATTATTCAAAATACCGGCCGGAGCAGTAGGAGTAAATAAAGTATTTGCAGGAACAGTTACACTGACATCTCCAGACGGGTCTCCGATTGTACGATCATTTGAGAGTAAATACCATGTTGTACCCCGTACAACTACTATTCAGGTAGCAGAAGCAAATGTGCTGTACCAGGGAGAACCTAACGTTCTCACAGTTTCGGTTCCGGGTATGTCGAACGATCAACTGAGAGTAAGTGCAACCAACGGTTCTATTTCCAAGTCGGGAGCCAATTGGATAGCTACCCCTTCGAAAGCAGGAACGAATATGAAAATATCGGTATATAACGGCAGTGCCTTCGTAAGTGATCAGGAATTCAGAGTACGCTTATTACCCGATCCTACTCCATATATCGAATATAAAGACGCCGGAGGAAACAGCAAACGTTTCAAAGGCGGACGTATCTCAAAGGCGGTTATAGTAGGAGCAGACGGCGTTAAAGCCTCTATCGATGACGGACTTCTCGACAGACAGTTTACCGTACTGCGTTTCAGTACCGTATTTTTCGATTCTATGAACAATGCCGTTCGTGAAATTTCGAATGGAAGCAGCTTTTCCGACAGGCAAAAAGCTCAGATAAGACAATTGGCTAGAGGTAAATCTTTCTTTATTTCAGACGTCAAGGTAAGAGGTAAAGACGGAGTCGAGAGAGACCTGACAGCTATTGAAGTAAGAATTAATTAAGGTCTCAGGCCTTGAATGAAGATATAAGGTCACAGACCTATTTATTATTTTACAGTACATTATGATAATGAGAAGATTATTTCTAGCAATCACTATAATGATGTGTGGCCTACTGGTTACAACATCCGTTTATGCTCAGGAAACACTGAGAGAGCGGATTGCCCGAAGACAGAACCAGCAGCAATCGTCCGAACCTCAATTATCGGTTAGGGCTCAGATCAAGAATCAATCTCAAACACAGCAGATTGACAATGCTCCGTGGATTCGTGAAATTTATCGTTTTCTCGATCTGAATAAAGAGAAGAATGCGGCTCTTTACTATCCGGTAAATCCGATCGGAAGCAGAATGAATTTCTTTACACTGATATTTAATCAATTCCTATCGGGCAATCTGGATGTATATAAATACCAGTTGGATGGTACTGAAATATTCACCGATGAATTCAAACAGACACCTAAAGACATATTGGATCAGTTCGAAATACTTTATAAAGAAGAAAACGGCAAATATATAGTCGAAAACGTAGATATGCCTAGCAATGAGGTCCTTGGTTATTATATCAAAGAAGCATGGTATTTCGATAAAAACAATTCGGTAGTGGATGTCAAACCTTTAGCTATATGTCCGGTTATGTTCAGACAAGACGACTTCGGAGCAGAAAGCACCCGCTATCCAATGTTTTGGATTCCTTACGAAAACATACGTCCGTATGCCGCCCGTATGCCCATCATGACATCGAGCCTCAACAACGCATCGACTCAGACTATAAATGACTTCTTTATCAAACATAATTTCGAAGGAGAAATTTACAAGACAACAAACGTCAGAGACCTTTCTCTGGCTCAGCAATATCCTGATGCAGTGCAACGGAAGAAAGAAGAGAAAAAGATAGAAGCTCAATTGAAGCAATTTAACGACAGCCTTTGGGTAATAAATGACTCGATTATAGCCACTCAGGCTGTTGCAAAGGTAAATAGTAAAGGTAAATCCAAGAAGGCTGAAACAGGAGGATCTTCCAATAATGGAGGAAGCATAGGCACAACCAACAGAGCAGCCGTACAAAAAGAGGCCAAATCTCAGAAATCGTCTCCGGCACGGAGTATGCGCAACAGAAAAAGAAATTAAGGTCTCATAATTAACAGATAATGAAAAAGCCAAGAAAGCTGGTATTCTCTACCAATAACGAACATAAGCTCGAAGAAGTAAAAGCTATACTCGAACCATATTATCAAATTCTAAGTCTGAAAGATATCGGTGACGATACAGATATACCCGAAACGGGAGAAACCCTTGAAGACAATGCTCTCATAAAAGCCAACTACCTTTGGGACACTTATCATACAAATTGCTTTGCAGATGATACAGGACTCGAAGTAGAAGCCCTTAACAATGCTCCCGGAGTATATTCTGCACGTTATGCAGGTGAGCAGAAAAGTTCAACTGACAATGTGGCAAAACTTTTAAAGGAACTGGAAGGAAAAGAAAACCGTAATGCACAGTTCAGAACAGTGATAGCCCTTATTATAGACGGGAAAAAGTATGTATTCGAAGGAAAGATTAAGGGGGTTATAACTACTTCTGCACGGGGAAACAGCGGATTCGGATACGATCCTGTTTTTCAGCCTGAGGGCTATAACAAAACCTTTGCTGAACTGACTCTGGCTGATAAAAATGAAATAAGCCATCGGGCAAGAGCCGTTGAGCAACTTGCCTTATTTCTCAGGAAATAAAACTATCGGAGAAAAACAACACTTTTGACATATAGCTGACGATCCGGCTATAATACTATAAAACAACACATCCTCTTAACACAAGCTGCCATGTTTCGATGGAAAGACTTTTTCTATTATTCTAAAGGTAATCGAATTGGTATCACCTTATTATTGATACTCATTTTTGTTGTCGGAGTTTTCTATGTGGTACTTCATAAGTTTGTACCTCTTGATCCGTCCTATATCGCCCAAACAGAGGAAATGGAAAAGGACTTTAACACATTCCAGGAAAGCCTTATTTCCGTACCCGAAGTTACAGATGAAGATTCTCATGAAAACAACTCTACTCCGACAAAAAAGAGTTCGAAAGCAAAGCCTGAAAAACTAAAAGACGGACAGACAATCGATATCAATGCTGTATCTGCTCAAACTCTAACGAGAATACCGGGAATAGGTGAGACTTTTGCAGAGCGTATAATCGATTATCGCAATGCTTTGGGGGGATTTATCCGTCTGGATCAGTTAAGGGAGATCAAAGGCATTACAATGAATAAGTACAGCAAAATATTGCCGTATATCGTTTTGAAAAGGCCACATTATACATTCAATATTAATACGGCTTCAGTTGCCCACCCTTACCTCAACGAGCAGCAAGTAGAAGCCATAAAAGCAATTCGGCTCAGGAACAAAATACAATCGTTCGAAGACCTTGCCGAAAGTGAACACTTTACGGCAAAAGATCTCGAACGATTAGAGCCTTATATGAGATTTGAATAAAACTCAAAAATCATAATGATTCTATTAATAGAAAAGTATGCCCTTCTAATGCCCAGTATCTAAAATATCCTGTGGGGGCCGAACCAATTCTTATTTCTATAACATCATCTTTATTAAGATAAGCAAGCCCCATGAAATAGCCAGCCATATCAGACCCTGCATCTGTCAATGAAATTAGGCCTGGAGCTTTAAGTATGGCTCCATTGCAAAATGGATAAGCACGTACGTTCTCTCCTATTGTCGTTGTTGTAAAATAAAGGCTGAGAGCAATTCTGTAAATACCAGTAACAGGAGCTATATACTGTTGCGCACTGACATTCCATCCATAGCCAGCTCCATAAATATCCTTTGCTTTATCTAAATAAACTTCTGTCAAAGAAGTTAATCTAGTTAAGTTTGGAAATAAACAATTCACTGTTACAGCCGAAACTGGATTGATACTATTAAGTGCATATACCATTGTCTGGTATTGAACTGCACCTGACACCCATATTCCATTACCTTGAGAATCAGATGTCAATACTTTGCCAGACGAAGCCCCATTAGGCAAATATAAACCTGTATCAGCTCCGGTAGATATCACAGATAACTTATTCGGGGGAGTAGCTGTACCAATACCTACATTACCAGTATTGGTAATCAGAATATCATCATTCACTCCAACCGTAGTTGAAGTTGTATTTTTTTGTGGATCAATATGAAATGTCCCTAAAGGATTTTCGGTATTAATCCCTACTTGAGCATAGATAACACCAGTGCAAAATACCCCCATTAATAATAAAATCTTCTTGTTCATTGTTCGTTATTTAGATTTGTTGTTGTTTGAGAAAAGTACACACACCGAAGTGCTTTGGCTACACTCCGATGTGTGTAGTGGTGGCTTACAGGCAAAGCATTACATTGTCCGGTATTTGAACGACAACGATATAACAACTCTACCTGACATAGCTTGCCGAGCCAACCTAATATGAAATTGGTATATAGTTTAAAGTATTTACAAGTTACGAGAGGTATAGATACAACAAAACCCGAAGTATAAAAAAATGCTCCGGTATTTTGACACAATAGAAATTTTTGTTTGATTATTACGCTAGATGCGTCTCTCTCTCTCTCTCTCTCTCTCTCT